>OMDB01000226.1_pt1 | contig 34212 bp, 36 predicted proteins | sample 1645161 | NCBI WGS metagenome assembly OMDB01 (sample SAMEA103958135, study PRJEB25191) | human gut metagenome
TAAAGTTATATAAACTTAAATATCAGAGAGTTATAAATTATTCAGTAAACACTAAATAATAATCTCTTTTTATAATCATAGTAATTCCCGAAAAGTGACATTAGTGTCAACTTTTGGGAATGCAAAGATACGTTTTTTATCGTAAAAGAAAGAATTTTATTCCCGAAAAGTGTCATTAATGACAAAAATCGGGAATAAAAATGTTCTTTTATGTGGTTTTACATTCAAAACCTCATACAATTCAAGCCAAAAATACTGAGATGTCAGTGGCATTTTACATATTCATTCCCGAAAACTGACACATATGTCAAAAATCGGGAATATGTTCAATATATTAGTCTTGTCAACGAATCGAAGACCTCTTCCGCTTGAAAGGATTGAATTATGAAGCGTTGCATGGTGACAGGAAAGGACACATTGAGGCGGTCTGCAATTCTGTCGCCATATCGTTTGTGTATCTCCTTCGGGTCAAGATTCGTTGTCACAATGGTGAAAAGGTGGGCTTCGTATCTCTTTGTCTGCAGGTTAATGACTGGAGTAATGATGTTGCCATAATCCATTACTTCAACTGGCTCTGTACCCAAATCATCAATAGCAAGCATTTCATTTTGTGCCAGTTCAAGATGATACTTCGTATGGTTACTCTTACATAGTTGAGCGATATGCAAGGCATCTACAATAGTCAATCCATAGCAAGCGCCACTACTACCAGGGTCTGCCGTTGGACTGCGAATTTGCAAAGATAATCATTACAACTGAAACTGCTCACCACCAAAACGAGAAATTAATTCTTGTTCAAGATCGTATGGCAAATTACCACAATTAACAAATGGCCTGTTACCAATGTTAGTCGAGAACTACTATTGATGTTTTTCTCTTCTACAAGATTCTTCCCGTGGCTCTATTTTGATGGTTAACAGCATTCTTGAAGATGGGGAATCATTGCATTAAGCATTGGATGAGCGAGCAGGTTCGCTTTGTGCCCGATGTGCCATTTCCCGCAATCGGAACATTGGTATGCTGCCATTTCTCTTCTTTGCTTGGGATATTTTCTTTTCCATTCTTCGATGGCTTTTAAGGCAGCAGCCTCATTCCGATACGCCATTTTCTTTTTGAACACGATTTCATGGGTAAGTGGGTCGTATTGCTTTTTCCAGTGGGTTGACAGTCCTCTGGTTACATTTCTTACCTTTTCCTTTTGACCAATGTTGTGAAGTTGGAAAGCTGTAGCTCTTTTCATCCAATATCTTTCGTTATTGGTCGTTTTATATCCTTCCTCGTGTCTGTTCATCTTGTGGTAAGCTTGACTCATTCGCTTTTCTACGATTCGGCGTACTTTTCTTGAATCAGAACAGCTTTCTGTTTCAATGTCGAAATTGCGGAGCAATTCTCCATTTTTGAACTTCAACTTTTCGGTGAACAGCTTTTGGGTTTCTGACTTGAAGCGCACCTCTTGGCCATTGAGGACAACTCTGCCTTTATTTCTCTTGACGAGGAAGCATATGGATGTGGATTTTGTGTTTTCTTCCTCCAGCTTCAGCACTTTATGTATGGCATTCAATACGTTTTCGGTGTTGAAGTCTTTAGTGATGACAGTATCCCTGATGTACTTGATGAGATAATGGATATTTTTGTTCTCATCCTTATTTGCTCTCAGGTATCTACCAAGGAGAGACAAGTTCTCCGAGAAGTTCCAGTTGTCAATTTTACCGTAGCGGGTTAAGGATGATTCCCAGCTAGCTAAGATGTTCTTAATCTCTATATTCATAATGCTATTATTTAAAAGTTATGCCCCCAACTTATGCCATGGAGGCTTTGGTAATTATCTGGTTGCAAAGGTAATGGATTTGCCAGAAATGATATTTCCGTGGCTCAAATTCTTTATGTGCTATAGAAAGTTCCCTCTTAAACAGGCATAAGAGATGGCAAAGTACTACCCTTGGTATTCACTTGTTTCCTGCTATGGCATCAAGAATGACTGCGGTTATTGAACCTTTTTTCAATGACTCTTTGGTATCTTCTATGGTTGTCATGTCAGAGTTAGTTCATTCACTGAGAAGAAATTCCAGTAAACTCTTAATCTTGTTTGATGCGAGTACAAGTGAACGCTTGATTTTGTGATTGTTTCCATCGTCGTGACTTTGTATTATTGTATGTAAATATTCTCTTGAGAGAAATCTAAAATCCATTTTTCTTTTATCATAAAAAGATTTCCCAAGATGCCATCTAGGGGAAAGCTGTTTTCCTTTTGGAAGAGACACCCATTTGATATTTTCATGGAAAATTCTTCTTTGTAAGGGAGCTTGCAGATATAGTCATCGGTTAGACTGACAATGTTGTAGTCCATGATGATTTTTTCTACAAATTCATCTTTCCCTAGAAAATTGAGAAGCTCTTGCTTTTCTAAAAGGCTATAGTTGAAGTTCCCATGAATAACGGCTTCAGATGAAATGATGTTGGAGATGGATCCAGTGTCTACTATCAAGCAGACCACATCGTTCTCTTTTGCGATGGTTACAATTGGGACACCATATACTTGAAGTCCTATTGACATACTATATTTTGCATGATATTCATCTGGGGGAGCGTATGTGTTAGTCGTATTGAGATGTACTTCTTTGTGCATGTAGTCAATTACTAGCTGATTTTCCCTCATGACATCTACTCCTATGATTCCCAGTATTTCACGATGAAAAGTATAAGGAATATCCTTTATGGGTAAAACAATAAAGCTTTTGGTTATTTCTTTCCCCAAAATGGTAATCGAGCTTTCTTCTTTTCTTCCGAACTTACTCTTGCCATAACTTCTTATCTCACATTGGCTGCTTTTATTACTGATTGGGTGCATGAAAAGTATGCTATTGGATGTACCTGTATCCAGGATAAAACAGCCTTTTTTCCTTCCTAGAAAACCTTCAATCATAGTAAGGCCTTCTTTGGAGATCAAAATCGGTACGGTTTGATTTTTTTCTTCTGTCATTCTCTATCTGTTGAATTTACGTATTTATGTTGTTTTTAAATTCGAGTGCAAAGGTACATGATCATTTGGAAATAGTGTTTCCGTCACTTATTTTTGCTTCATTTAGTTTTATGTATGGTCTCTGGAGAGAAAAAGATAAAAGCAATCATCTCCATGGATGGTTGCTTTTATCTTTACGGTTATATTTCCGTATCATTCAAGTAATTGCATGATTTCGGAAGGAGAATTTATTACCTGGTCATAGGGGGAACTTAGTAACAAAGACTTTTCCTGAGTGCCCCAAAGACAGGCTACAGCTTTTATGCCGGCATTCTTAGAGGCCATCATATCAATGGCTCTGTCACCGAAGCTAATGACATTTTCTGCTTTTTCGCCCATTAGCTCTAATGCTTTTAACATGGGGGCTGGATGGGGTTTGATGGGGTGGGCATCGTGGTAGCCAACGATGAATCCAGCAGGAATTTTGTGGTAGGCAGCGATTTTCTCCACGTAAGGATGTGGAGAACTGCTGACGATAGTCATTATTATTCCTTTTTCTCGGATTTGCCTCATGGCAGCTTGGATGCCAGGGTACAGGTAGGTGGCAGGAATGAGTCTGTATGCTTCTTGCCAATTTCTGCTTTTCCTGGCATTTTCCAGTATGGATGTATCTACTAGCGTCAAGTCAAGGTCAAATATTACTCCTTTTATCATGGGCTTAAAACAATGAACTTTTAGGCTTGGGCTTGTTGATATTCTCTATGGAGGCTTGAACTATAGCCATGGATACGTCCAAGGTTATTGAAGTCAGAGAATAAGCTTTCCCTTCTTCTAAAAACTTTCTGTTTCCATCAGCCTTGTCACTATTTTGCTCTTCGGTGTTCTTGTACTTGACCATGAACAGGGGTTTCTTGGCTTTTTGCGTTGCCCCAACAGCATGCATGGTTCCCCCCTTAATGCCAGTTTGTATGACGATGGTGGCATAGGAAAGTCCTGCTTGTAATCTGTCTCTTGCTACTAATGTGTAGCGGCTTCCTGTTTGTCCTACCGGATATTCTGATAAGAGCAAACCGCCATTTTCTACAATTTCTTTAGCCAAGTCCAGGTTCTCTTTTGGATAGATGGAGTTCCAGTCAAGGCCATTTGCCAGGAAAGCGGTGGTTGTTCCTTTAGCCTTCAATGCTCCTCGATGTGCTGTTGTGTCGCATCCTATAGCAAGGCCAGAAACGATGTTGTATCCTTTCTCGGCAAACTTTTCTGAAAAGAAAAGGCCTGCTTTTTCTCCAGCAGCAGTTGGTTCTCTGGTTCCGATGATAGCCACTCCTGGCTTTTGCAGGGCATCAAGATTACCTCTGTAAAAAAGGATGAGCGGTGCGTCTGCACTTCCTTCTTCATTTACGGTTTCACGAAGGATCTGCGGGAAACAATCCTCGTAGTATGAAATAACCCCAACTCCATTGTCCTCTGCTTCTTTGAGGATAGTTAATGCCTTTTGATGGGCTTCCATGAGTTCTTCCTGTGAATATTTCTCAAATTTCTTCCCTTTGAGCTTTTTCCAAAAGAGATTTAGATCCTCGATGGTTCTGATGAAGCTTGGGGCTTTCTCTGCAATACCAAGGATAGTCTTGTTACCAATTCCCTTCAGATTCTTGAGGGTTAGAATGAGTTCTGTATTGAGTGCCATAATTATGTTCGATTACATAAATAATGTGTTATCTGCAACTTAGTCGATGTTCCAATAAGCTTCTGGATCACCATCGAAGACTTCGTCAATTGCCTGATCGCTCCATCCTTCCACGTCTTGTGCATATGAGCCGTTGTAGCAATCGTAAGTCTGTTCTTCCTCATAGAATTCAGCAGGGTCAATGTATGGTGTGTAGTCTGGGTTGATGGTTTTGGCCAGGAACAGTCCTGTTACTGTGGTTGCTCCCATTGCCATCAGCTTTTCTGCCACCATTTGGAAGGTTTTCCCTCTGGTGATGATGTCGTCAATGACGATGATCTTCTTGCCTGCAATGCCACTGGTGTTGAAGCCGAAGCCTTCGATTGGATTTCCCGTTTTGCCCGTGAGGTGTCCTGCTTCATGGTCATGCTCATTGTAGATGGCATCGATTGCCACCTTGTAGCCGGAAGCCTGGATTGCTTCTGCAAGCTTTTTGTAGCGGGTTTGTGTCTTGCTCTTGGTGGATGCAGGGATAAAGCAGATGGCCCAACCTGTTTTTTCGCCATTTGTTATTTCCTGGATCTTATTCAGGAATCCACTCTTAACTTCGTCATTGATGTTGCCGTCTTTGAAGTTATAGCAAGTCTGACGGTCTGCCAACTGCTGGGCATTTGCCTGGTATCTCACTGGGAGATAGTCTTTGAGATAATGATAATTGTTCATGATAATTGTATTTTATGTTTTTGTTTATTGTTATTTTCTATGGATGCTCTTTGCCAGGAACAGTCCAATGATTGATTTTGCGCCAAGTTCTGTAAGTTTTTGGCATGTCTTGGTGAAGTTTGTTCCCGTGATGAAGATGTCACCTACCAGGATGATGTCGGTTCCCTTGATCTGTTCCTTGTTGAAGAGGAAGTCCTCTGCAGGATTAGTTCTTCCGGTAGCCATGTGCTGAGTGATTAGTCCTGGCTTTGGCAAGATGGTGTTGTAGTCACTTGGTATGCTTGTTTCCTTCTCGATGAAGGCTGCGAGGTTCTGGTAGCGAAGTGCTGTTCTTTCTGCTGTGATGGCCGGTATGAAGCAGACTCTCAGGTTCATATCCTTGCGTTCTTCCTTGAGTTGATTGATGGTGTCGGTGAACTCATTCTTCAGTTCCCGTGAGCATCTTCCCATCTTGAAGTTGCTCACAATCCTGCGATTTTTTTCTTCCTCTAGCGTTGGAGGGTATTTCATAGGGAGATATTCCATGAGGTTTACGTACTTCAGGGGGAGTGTCTCTGCTGTTGATGGTGCATCCTCTGTCGTCGGGATGGTGTTCATTTTGATTTCCTTTGTCATGATCTTTATCTGTTTTCATTGTTTTATTCTCTGGTATTTTTCTGAAGGGCTATGCTGAATGTCTTACCCTGTCAGGATTGATTGTTTTGGCGAGGAAGAGTCCCCTTACCATGTTGGCACCATTTCTGATGAGTTTGTTGGTGGTCTGCATGAATGTCATTCCTCTTGTGATGACGTCATCTATGAGGATGATGTTTTTGCCGTCAACGTCGCTTGTCTTGATGGTGAAGTTCTCTGCCGGGTTTGCCTTTTTGCCTGTGATGTGGCCTGATTCCTGGTCCTGGATTGGAAGGATGGTATGGTAGTCGCAGGCAATTCCTGTTTCCTTCTCGATGCAGGTTGCGAGCTTTTGGTAGCGGCAAGCTGTCTTGTGGTGGGTGGATGCTGGTATGAAGCATACTCTCCAGTTGTTACCACCCAGTTCTTTTTTGATTTCCTTGATGTATTCTATGATTGTGTTTATCAAGCCAAGGCTGCAGTAGCCGTTTTTGAAGTCGTAGATGATTTCTCTGTCATTCTTTTGTTTCGTTGTAGCGGAGTATCTCTTGGGGAGGTATTCCATGATGTAGCTGTATTGGTAATTCATATTTCTCAATTTTAAGGGTTAAACTTCTTGTTCCTGTTTTCGTTTGCAAAAGTACTGTGGGCTTTTGAAATGATGTTTCATTCACTCTATTTTCCTTATTTGCAGTTTCTTTTGCTAAATACTATTTGATACGATAGTGTTGCTGACAACTTAACCATATCGGTTTTGATTTTCTGGGTGCAAAGGTAGGGGAACATAGTGAAATGATATTTCCATGGCTCATATTTCCTGTTTTTTGTTATTTAGGGTGCTTACAATATTATATAGGGAGAATAGTTTTTGCAGTTTGATTTGTTGATTTATGGTTTTATGGTTGTTTGATTTACTCTTATGTTAGAGTGTTTTTTGTATCAGCTTTTATGCTTATTGTTAACAGAATTAAATTTCGAGATATAAAATGGCAAAATATTTAAGAATAATTGGCTTGCATATCTCAGGAAAAAGTCGTACCTTTGCAGTCGCTAAGAAATAGTTAATTTTTGGTTAAGAAAAGCAAAAATAACTTTAGCGCAGTTCTGTAACATATTGATAATCAGTATAGTCTCTATTTTTCTAGTACTAGAGCATCGTCCAGCATAACAAGGATTGAGACACTCTTGTTGCTGATAAGCTCAGCTTTAACTACATTGTGTACTAGAGCATCGTCCAGCATAACAAGGATTGAGACTGGAAATGGCTCACAATCTAAAGAAATGGTAACACGGTACTAGAGCATCGTCCAGCATAACAAGGATTGAGACTGGCAATTGCCAATTAACAATCAACGAGTTTGGTAGTACTAGAGCATCGTCCAGCATAACAAGGATTGAGACGTAATCTTCGTAGCCTAATTCGTCCTCGCTGACAATAAGTACTAGAGCATCGTCCTGCATAACAAGGATTGAGACACATCAAATCCTCCCTGATGATTAGGGTCAGCTGATGGGTACTAGAGCATCGTCCAGCATAACAAGGATTGAGACACTTCTACTATTGTAAAAGAAGTCGAAATCTTTATGTACTAGAGCATCGTCCAGCATAACAAGGATTGAGACCTATCAGTATATCCTTGATATAATTCACCTGTAAGTACTAGAGCATCGTCCAGCATAACAAGGATTGAGACACTGTCTCTACGAAGTTACTATTATTCGCTCCTGTAGTACTAGAGCATCGTCCAGCATAACAAGGATTGAGACAAATGGTTCATATTTAACCTTTAAGAACTGCATATGTACTAGAGCATCGTCCAGCATAACAAGGATTGAGACACTTCAATGGATTCATTGATCCAGTTAAATCAGTATTGTACTAGAGCATCGTCCAGCATAACAAGGATTGAGACCTCGTAGCCTACTTCTTCTTTGCTTGCAACAAAGTACTAGAGCATCGTCCAGCATAACAAGGATTGAGACATTAAATGCTTTAACCTATTAGATTGAGGAAGTCCTAAGTACTAGAGCATTGTCCAGCATAACAAGGATTGAGACATCCAAGTCCAGGCTACCTGCATGGAATCAATATACAGTACTAGAGCATCGTCCAGCATAACAAGGATTGAGACCCATCCGTTAGCTCACTAATTGTGAAATCAAAAGTACGTACTAGAGCATCGTCCAGCACAACAAGGATTAAGACAGAACAGCAGATTTCTTTAGGATATCCTCAATATGGGTACAAGACCATCATCCACTACAATAAGGGATAATACCTGTTTGATAGTTCCTATGTTTTTTATTATTGATGGTGTATTTCTGTTAAATGCATTGATGAATTGATATAAACCAAAAAGGAATGGAAACATTAACAAAAGATTAACGCTTCAATGTGTTGTGATTTCAAAGAAAGTTGTATCTTTGCAGTTGTGAAACGTTGGATTGAGGGAGAGGGTCATAGACGTTCTCATTTTTACCGCCAATGTTTTGCATGGCAGTTGTATATTGGTCAGAATTGGGCTGGCTGAGAAGTGTCATCTGCATTAAAGAAAGGTTTGGAGCGACAGCACCTGCTTCAACGTAAGACTGACTAGGGGGTACGATGGTAGCAGTTCCTTTCTACCTTTGGTTTGGGAAAGAGCTGTGTCACTTCTCAACTAAGTAGGTGTAGTGTTCATACTCTTACATCTGGCCAAAGGTTCTTTCTTCTTCACTTGGTTAGTGGTTTTGAATGGTTTTGGAGTGGGTTGATTTAGTGGGGATTTTTTGTTTTTGATCTGTTTTTTTGAGTGGTTCATTCTTTAGGGTACACCTAAAGGGCATAACCCAAAGAATAAATCTTGCCAGTTCTTAGATAGTTGAATGTAGAGTGATGATAGTTTACTTTATATTCTGGGTTCTGTATGGTTATTACTAAGTGCTTGCGACAAAATTATAAGTAAAATGTTGGTTATTTTGGTCTCTCATTGTTTGTCAATGATGCTTTTCAATGAGTTTCGGTAATTTTGGTACAGACGTTTTTCATGTAGAAAGTATTCTTTTCAGGGGCATCTTTCATCAGGCACTTCGTATTATCCTTTTTGCAATGGGTAGGCCGCGAGAATGCAAGAATTCATGGGTTGTTACTTTTCAGAGAACATCCCTTCGTTTTAGCCGGAACGTTGAAATCACACAGGCATTGCCTGGATGGAAACTCAATCCCACGATACCATATTTATAGTTTCTGTGGATAGGGGTAGAGATGTCTCGATGTGTCAGGCCTATGGTTACAAAGTCGGATTCTTGGTTCTGCTGCTTCAGGAAACCAAGTATCTTTCCTGTCCAATATCTGTTACTCGGCTTGTAAGGACAAAAAGCTGGAATATCTTTCTTGGGTGGCACTTCTATCTCGGTCAGATAGATGGTGACCAGGTGTTTTTCCAGTTCCTTTTTCAATTGATTTGCCTCCTTTTGGGTGAAGTCTCCAAGCGGTTGAAGGTCATAGCGAAACTTTCCGTGGACAAGTACAGAGGGTGTCTGAGTCATCCTCTGTGATGCTTGTCTTTTTCCTCTGTTACAACAACAAATCAAGATGATGATCAGTCCTTCGGCTAATTTACCGATGTTTTTCTCAAATTGCTCTTTTTAAATTTTCAGTTTAAAATGTTATTTTCATCCTTTCCTTTTATTCCAGCTACCTTTTTATCGTTTTTTGATGAATTCTCTTTTTCATCTGATTATAAGAGGACTGCCTTCGTTTGGGCAGTCCTCATAGGATGTTATGCGGCATTTCTTGTCAGCTTCTTGATCATGTTCACCAGGTCCACTCCTTCTGCTACCATTTTGGCGGAGTCGCACCGGTAGGGGAGTCTGCCACCTTTACAGATGATAGGATCTCCGTGGTAGTTGATGTCTATGATGAGAATCAGGTCACCATTGTAGTTGTACCAGTTGTATTTGAGGGATGACATGAGAAGGGCATTATCGTAGGTATATGACTTGATGAATGGGACCAGCACGGTGTTTTGGAACTGGTCGAGGTTGGCCATCTGTGGATAGTTGGAGGCTATCTCATCCTGAAGTTTGTAAGTCTTGCTGGTCTTGTCGTTCACTCCCACGATGAGTTGGCATAGTTTCTGTTCCTCGCTATTGCACATGGCAACGATTGACTCCACTATTTCCTTGAACTGAGCTCTGTCATCCTTAGGATTGCCTGGTGCATAGAACAGGCTTGCCTTCTTCTCCAGAGTTTGTGACTCATCGAAGTCCAATGGGAAGTTTACCATGGATGTTAGCTTCTCCACTTTTTGTTCCTCTGTCATGTTGCCAGCTGCGATGACATTCAATGTCTCAAGTCTCAGGTCTTCCGTGAGGGAAAGCATCATCTTGTTGAGTTGGGCCATCAACTCAGGTAGGTTATGGGTCTGCTTGTATGGTTTTGCATCCTTGAGCAGGTAGGAACCATCGACGTTCAGCTTGTACTCCTGGGTGTTGGTGACTCCGTAAGTCTCATGATCTGGATAGTATGTCTTCTCGTCTTTTTTCACCATGGTGACATTTACGCCTATTTTGAGGTGACCATCTTCCATCATTGACTGTGGGAATGAAGGATATTTGTGCATGACACTGAATGGGATGACGATAGTCTTGTCATCTACCGCGATGACATAGATGTTGTTGTGATAGTTGGTAACTTTACCAATTGATTTGTCGAATTTACACATAGTCTTAATATGTTTTGAATTAATATTTTGCTCTTTTGTATTGAAATCTTCAATAAGTGCTTCTATCCAGTTTTCCTGGGTAGCGCTCGATTTATAGGAGGCTTGAAGTCCCTTTCCCTTGTAGGTGGAAGACACTTTGTGGAATCTTCCTTTCAATCTTTGGAGGGAATGGTGGACTTTGTTACGATTAATTTGTCCCCATTTGCTCTCGCCAAAGAGTTGTTCTTCAATTGCAGGGTTTCTAACTTGGTAGCCGCTCCTGCGTGGAATTGCGAATTTGCTCATGCTACTAACTGTCTGAAGAGGTTTTCTACGATGTGTGTGAGTACGATGACTTCTGCCAGGCGGATGATGAGTCCGATGAACATGGAGATGTTCTGATACACTCCATTGCCTAGGATACCCCAGAATGGGCGGCAGAGGTACCACATGAAGTTACTTGCATTGCCTGTTGCTTTTACCAGGAATGTCAATACATCCAGTAGGATGATGATGCCAATGATGATGATGAAAATTGTCATAATGTTTACAATTTATATTTATCTCTAATGCCGCTAACTTACTCAGACCATAGCGGCTTTGGTTTCTGGCTGCAAAGGTAGTGGAACTTCGTGAAATGATATTTCCATGGCTCAAATTCTCTGATTGATAGCTATTGCCATATCTTCTATACCTTAATTTATTATGTCTTTTGGGCTTGTCTTTAGCTGACGAAGCCTGGCACGGAGACGATGAATCCGTTTTCTCTCTTGCACAGAGGGTGTCCTGTGGCTGGAGCCACTACATCTTTTCTTCCCTTTTCCTTGGCTGCCGTGAGTACTATCGCGGATACGATGTAGGTGACGTCTTTCTTGGGTGCGGGGAGATCAACGATGTCACCGTGCTTGACGCAGCATGTCAAGTTCTCGTCGAACTCTGTATATGAGTCCGTAACTCTGGCGTTTCCTTCTGATGGGAATTCTCTTCCGTCATTCAGTGCGATGCTATGAGGTGTTAAGTTGACAAATTTCATTGTTGTTTACCTTAATTATATATTAGACATTCGCCTCGTAAGAGGTTCGTTTCTTGTTTTGGTAAGAGCATTTGCGCTGGAGTGGGATATAGGCAAATGCTCTTTTACATCCCTTTACTTGGTGAAGATGACCACAGGCTTTCCGTTTTCACTGGTGATTTTGACGTTGTATCCCTGTTTTAGTGCTAGTGCAGCCAATGCTGTGCCGCACAGGAAGGCCAGCTCAGTGGTTGTTATGGTGATGGTTCCTATGGTTAGCCCTACTGCACCTGCTCCTATGGCTGATGCGACGAGTCCTCCTCCCAGGAGGGAAGTTCCTGCAGTGAAGGGAACGGCAACGAGGCAGCCTATGCCAAGCAGCCCCGTTAGGATAGCTCCGCCAGTTGCTGCCTGTGATGAAGGTCTTTTATTCTTTGCCTTCTTTGCCAAGGTCGTGGCATAGGAACCAACAACCTTGATTTCTGAGGTCTCTTGCTTCATGGCCTTTTCTAATTCTTGTTTTGATCTTACTGTAATCATATTATTTTTAATATTTAATTGTTTAGAATAATAATACTTTCTAGAAGAAGCTACTGGGAATGGGAATTGTGGTCAATCCCACTCCCGGTAGTCTTTTTGTGATAGGCAGGCTCATAATATCCTGCGATTCTTCTATAGCCAGACTTGTCTTATCAGTGTCTTCTGTGATGGCGGTAGGTGTTTTTCGCCTTATCATTAAGCCAGTCAATGACGAGTTTGGTTACGATGGCACCAACGGCTGTGCCGACAATCTTTCCGATGGAGTCTGATGTCTCCTTTGATAAGTTGTAATTGTTCATTTTCTTCTATTTTTATTGGTTATTACTTTGATTTTCTTCTCTTTCTGAGAATTCTCTCGATGTCGTCTGGTCCCAGGACATCAGGGTCTGGTTTGTGACCAGATAGAATGTCTGTTATGGTTTTTATGATTTCTTCGAACATATTGAATTCTATTTGTGTTTATACTATAGTTGATGGGTACTATCCCGGGTATCACTCATCTTGTTTGTAGGAATGAGTGTATGCCTGTTGGAGGTGATTTATTGGTTCTTCTCATCGTTTTCTACAGTTTAAGGAGTACTTCTGTTACTACTTTCGTGACGATGGCAGCTACTGCTGCGCCTGCGAGTTTTCCGATAACCTCATTCTCGTTGTTTGCGTGTCTTCTTTTTCTGCTCATATTTATGGGTTTAAATTAAATTCTAATGCCGCAAACTTACTCAAACCATAGCGGCTTTGGTTTCTGGGTGCAAAGGTAGTGGAACTTCGTGAAATGATATTTCCATGGCTCAATTTTCCTTGATTTTGTCAGTTGAGAGGATCCACCATACCTTATTATATGCGCCTGTGGCATTGTCTAGTGGACGAATCCAGGGACAGAGACGATGAAGCCGTTTTCTCTTTTGCACTCAGGGTGTCCGGTAGCAGGGGCTACCACATCTTCTCTGCCTTTTTCCTTTGCTGCTGCGAGTACCATGGCCGATACGATGAAGGTGGTGTTGGCTTCTGGTTCCGGGAGGCCTTCGATTTCTCCGTGCTTGACCTTGCAGACACCGCTTGTGTTGAACTCGGTATAGGTATCTGATACTCTCGCAACTCCTTCCGTAGGGAAGCTTGTACCATCATTGAGGGTGATGATGTGGGGTGTTAAGTTGATGAATTTCATTGTTCTCTTGTTTTTATTACTTTATATTTACACATTACTATCCTCCTACAGAAGTGGGGAGAAATAGCTTTCGTTTTATTTCTGGTGCAAAGGTACTTGAACATAGTGAAATGACATTTCGATGGCTCATTTTTCCTTGATTTTGTGTTTTAAGCCTAGAAAAACAGGGTGTTTTTATCATGCAGAATGAGGTCAAGGCTTACCTCTTGCCCTATGATTTTCATGGCTCGTGCATAGTCATCTGAAAGTGGTACAATCAAGATGCTGTCATTGTTCTCATACATTTTTTGTATTTCTGTCAGTTTGGTTTCAATATCTTTTACTGTATCTGAAGGCAGCGAGGCCATGAAGATGGACTTTTGTACTCTTGTGCATCCTCTGTTCAAAAGGAACTTAGAGATGATAGTCCTAACTTTGTTGCTGCTGATGTCGTACATGATGAAGCATATCATATATCCAGGTTTGGTTTCTGATGTGGAGATGATTTTTAGAATTTGTCTGATTCTTTCTGTGAGGGTAGGGATGTCGTCGTTCATCCCTACATTTCCTCCAATGTTTGTAGAGCCAGACAGCCCGGCTTTTTGGATGAGTCGAGTTTCTATGATATAGTTACTTTTCACTTCTTTATGCGTTTATGCCGTTAATGTAGTCACCCACTAATTGAGCCATCAGGGAGTTGAGCTGCATGGAAGTTCCTCTTTTGGGTGATTCCACGACAGAGAAACCTCGATGTCCATAGAATAGATTGAGTTCTGCACGAAGTTGGTGAGTTCTGAACATGAGCTTGATACCATATTGGATGTTTCTGGTATCATAGAGTTCCACTCCTGTCTCTTCCACAGAATCTTTCAAGCCTGTGAGAATATTTGTTATTTCTTCAGGAACGTATATGGGGCGAGTCTCTGCTGGAAGTCTCTTTTTGCTGTTTAGTTCCAGCCGTTCCCTGATTCTTGCCATCGTATCATGGTCTGGCTCGGTTGTGGTCACTTGTGGTAAGATAGTTCCTGTATTTGGGAAATCTGTGTTACTGGACGCAAGGTCTTCCCTAACGAACAGGTCTACGCATTCGAGATTTACATAATCCTCCAAGCAAATTGGGATGGCTGTGGTATTTAAGGAGGCTGTAGAGTCAGCGGAAAGGAAACATGCTCTGGTCACATCATTCGTTTTGCAGTCTATGTAATTCTCCAAGTGGTGCTCTGTGGCAAAATCCATGGCGAATTGTTTATAGAAGGATGAGTAGATATTATAGTCAAGGCACGGCTTGTCTAGCAAGAATAGCAGTTTAAGACCATGGCCGCTAGGGGAGGTGAACATCATGGCTATTCTGTCATCCTTGTCCAGTTCATTTTTCAGTCCTTCCAAAGTGACTTCGTCTTCGTCAATCTTGTCTATGTCTACGACAAAGCATGACGTGGATGCAAAGTTCTCTAGCCTTCTCACTTCAGGGTCAAACTTGGCACATACGAAATAGGGCAGGGCTTTTTTCATCATGGAGTATTTTTTTGCGTCCAAATGATATACGCTACGCAATACTTCAATTTCATTGGTGAATGTTGGATTGGCATGAGCAATCTTCTCATACAGCTCTATCAATGGGATAGAGGTTAATTTTTCATTGGTGGAAACTAAGTTCGTTCCCAATGAGACGGTCATTTCTTTCATATTAATAATGTTTTAATTGTTGTGCAAATTTTTGCGTAAATAAGAATATGTGGGTTTCTCGGCTTCTTTGAGTCCCCTTTATCGCCTCGCATTCCTGCAGGTAGTCATTGGTAGATTGGATGATGACTCTTCGTCCCAAGGCTTCTAACCACACGGCACCTCTTTCGTCCACAGTGTAATAGTCCTCTGTAACCACGTTTTGTGCTAGCAGTGCATACACGATGTAGTCTATCCATACACGATAGAGTTCTATGACATCGTAAGAGAGAACAGGTCTTCCATATTCATCTCTGTGAAGGATGCCTATGTATGGGTCAATTCCGGAACGGATGAGGGCATTCTCAACCTTGCCGTACAAGATACCGTAACCATAGTTGAGCATGGCATTGGCTACATCCGTTGCAGGGTGTTGAGAGCGTTCCTTAAACCTATACTTCTCTGGTATGAAGAGGTTCAGGGCTTTGAAATATTCCTTGGAGGCATTACCCTCATAAGCTCTCAGATTGGCGGCAATTTCCCTGACAGTAAGTCCTTTCAATGCATCCACCTTGGTAATGAGCTTGTTGATTTTGTTGGCAGTCTGCTGGACGATGGCTTCCTTTCTGCCCGTATCAACCTGTAACATCAGCAGCAGTGCCAATTGGTTTTGCATCTTTTGGATGATGACCTTTTTGATCCATGTTACTGCATCAGGAGAGGCCGTGAAAGCCAGTTGTCCTTTTCTGATGGTTGATATAGAACCATATTTATGACTCCAGACACAGCCCATCACATTGCCTCCCTTGTCTACCAGTGTGACTTGGATGTCATTTTCAATGGCAAACATCAATGCGTCTGATGTCAGTACAGCACTCTTCGATATGAGTATCGAATCTACATCCACTATAGGAATCCTATGCCTTCCTGTTGAGTTATAGAGCATGAAAGCACCATTGTTGATGCTCAGTTTAGCTCCGTATGAATTCAGTACAATTTCCATTGTATTATTAATTTTAAATTCTGCTGCAAATATATTAGATTTGGCTGAAATGATGTTTCTACGGCTCAATTTTTTTCTTTGCTTCTTGGTTTGTTAATGTGTGCAAATTTATTGCAGCTTTTTGCTTGATAATTTAAGAATAATTGGCTTGCATAATTCGGAAAAAAGTAGTACTTTTGCAGTCGCTAAGAAACAGTTAATTTTTGGTTAAGAAAAGCAAAAATAACTTTAGCGTAGTTCTGTAACATATTGATAATCAGTATAGTCTCTATTTTTCTAGTAATAGAGCATCGTCCAGCACAATAAGGATTGAGACAAAAGGAGCAATAATGGGTCGAGTGAGATAGTTACAGTAATAGAGCATCGTCCAGCACAATAAGGATTGAGACCTCTTAGTGATTTCTTCACCTGTTTCAAAGTCAATTGATGGTAATAGAGCATCGTCCAGCACAATAAGGATTGAGACTGCGCTGGCTGACCTGTCATCATGTTTGCAGGTAGTAATAGAGCATCGTCCAGCACAATAAGGATTGAGACTTGTTTAAATTGTTATTAATGTTATTTGCTTTATCCTGTAATAGAGCATCGTCCAGCACAATAAGGATTGAGACCTCCCAATACTCTGATACCTTATCTGACTTGCCACAGAAGTAATAGAGCATCGTCCAGCACAATAAGGATTGAGACTGCTTTAAAATCTTTCATAATTCTAATTTTTAAATGAGTAATAGAGCATCGTCCAGCACAACAAGGATTGAGACTTCCTTTATTATTATCCTCAATGTTCCAGGCTATGTACTAGAGCATCGTCCAGCACAACAAGGATTGAGACCGGGTAACGTTAACGGTACGTTCTCCTTCCAAGCCAGTACTAGAGCATCGTCCAGCACAACAAGGATTGAGCCTGACCTGCAGACTTTGAAGTTAGTGAGTCACCTATAATCGGCAAGCCGTATGTATTGATGACTTACGATACATCGTGGGAACGGCAGAAAATGACAATAACACCCTGAAATTATTCGGAATTTTCGTCGATTATCCTGTAACATAGGGATAGTTTTATAACTAACCCTAACTTTTTTGGTTACCAAAATTTTAGAATTATGTTAGAGGGATTTACAGAAGATGAGTTATTCAACATGGCCTGCGATTGCCAGAAGAAGTACGAAAAGAAAGAGATCGAAACCCTCAAAAGGCACTTACTGGCGAGATTACCTCAAACGCTCAGATGGTTGAAGCACTGGAAGATCTCAACAGAGAGTATCTTGATGAGGCGGCCGACTTCGAGGATTTTACTTCAGACCTGAATCCTTGCACAATCACTTATTACGAGAATGCAGAGGAGAGAGGAGAGGGTGTTATTGAGGCCACGTATGCTATCCTGAGAATGTTCGGATTTTTCGACGAACTGGCTAACAGGCTTGTGTATAAAAACGAAAAAGGTCAAATATGCGATGAGAATGGGATTCTCCTTTCTAAAGATCTGGAGCACCGCATGTTTGAAGTTATCAAGGGAGGAAAGCAAGACAATTAGCCAAAGCTGGGGGGTAGCAATACTTCTTGTTAAAGATATTTTTCATAATTAAAATGGGCTGCGCTATCGGTCTTACGGGCGGGTTTTAAAAATAAGAGTTCTATTTTCCCTTACTCGTGAGAGTAGGGGAGATTTTGTCCAAAAGCAGAATCCTTTGCTGATAAAATAAGGATTATTATCTGATTTTTGTTTTTCTAAAGGTTACCAGAGCCTAACTTGCAGACAAAGATAGGATGATAATAGAGTGTCCGGTATGGAAGGGTTTGATATAAGAAATCCTGTTTTTACTTCTTAAGTGATTAAGTTGTAAAAACAGGATTTCTTGTTTGAGGGGTTTTTGTGCTATGTAAGCCTATTTTGAATTGTAGGTTTCATACAGTTCCATAGCTCTCGTTTCGTCTAAGAAGGTTGTCAGCTTTCTCCAGATGCCGCTCTTTTCAAACGGTTTTCCAAGTTCTTTCACTTCCTTCTTTGATGGTTCTTTCAGCAAACGGGCAGCGGTTGTATATAGGTCTTTGGCATCTGATTCAGAGAGCTTTTCTGCCTTAGAGTCCTTCAGCCATTTCTCTACTTTTTGGAAGCATACCTTGAAGTCCTTGATGCTATAGTTGACACCATCTCCTGCTAGTTTGTCGAGGGTTGCTCCGAGTCCTGCTGCCAGTTTGTTGGCCTGTTCCATGAGGGCGGCTTGGTCAGCTTGTTGCTTGGCTTCTTCCTCCTGCTCTGCTATCTTAGCATCAATATCTGCAATGATTTGATTTTCCTCTTGGATGTTGATACCTTTCTTCAAGAGCTCATCTATGATATCGTTATAGTGTTTCTTAGCCTCTTGGAAGTCCTTGGCTTCAACACAGCTCTTGGCGAGATCATATTTCTCTTTCAGGCTCTTTCTTGCTTCTTTTTGGGCACGTTCACCCTTAGCCTTTAGGGCGAGTTCCCTTATTTCCTCTTTGTCTTCCTCAGTGAGCCAAGTGTGGATTGGTTCTCCATTTTCTTGGAGCGTATTGAAAGGTACTTTGCCTTCATCCCTACTGTCTTGATACTCAGTCAGTTCCATCATTTGGACTGAATCTTCATCATGTTCACGAAGTATGTTGACAAGTTGTTTGATGCTTTCTGTTTGTGCCCACATTGGCTGATATTTTTCATTCCCAAAGGTAAAGGTCGACATCATCTTCTCGAATTGCCCCATATAATACTCTATGCCAAGTTCAGTTCCATGAATTTTGATGTCTTTTGCATCAATTTTGCATTTGCCGAATCCAAAGGACTTAGCCAAGCCTATGTTAAAGAACACACCTGGTGTTTGGTTGAAGGTGAGTGCAGTAAGTATGGCTCCCAATTCAACATCCTTGACATTGTGCATAGTAATGTGGAAATGGAAATTTTGGCCTTGTGGAATAGCTTTGAAACGGATTTCTATGTTTGAATTGTTCTTATTTAGACGAAGTGGGGTTGTTGTGTCTTTTGTATGGACGCGATACAGTTTTCTTCCTGCTATGCCTTCGTTCTCATCATATGTCTTATAGGGGGAGTGATGTTGTTTGAGATAGATGGGGTAATAGGAGGCTTTCGGACTTCCTAAGATACCTTTCTCCTCAATAAGCTCAGAGTCTACCACTTCACCTTCCATGAAGGCATGACTGATTTGGACTCTTCCCTTTGGGCTGGTTTCCTTGCCGGTGTAGCCGAAGAGTGTTTCTGCAAAGTCAGGTCTGGTTATGTCTGCCTTTTGAAGAACCTCAACCTGTTGTTGGATGTTATACTTGCAAGGCAGTTTGAAATTACGTGACATTCCCAAACTGGTTTGACCATCCTTATCGAGATAAAAAACTGGAATTTTTTCGCCTTTTTCCAGTGCCTCTATATAGCAGCCTTTGCCATCCTTTGCTTCAGAAAACCCTGGTGTGGCATCATACATGTCAAAGAAAGTCTGTATCGTCTTTTCATCAATCATGATGGTCATGTCTTCCTCAGAAGGGAATAACATTTCAAACTGCTTACCATGGATTTTTCCTGTGCAGACGATTCTATAGTAATTGTCTTTTTTCTTGATTTCAGGATAAGATGGATAGACACCTTTAGTTTCTACAGAGACATTACTTTTCCAAATGGACGGGTCAGATTCATAAGAAGGAAAAAGTTGTTTCAGTTCATTCTTGGCAATCTTCTCCACCTTTCCAAAGCATGGGGCGAAATAATAGTTGTCTGCTTCTTTGTAAAGCCAGCCAGGTTTGCCTTGTTCAACTTTTTTCTTATACTCGTTACTTCTGGGTCTATTCTTTTTATTATCATTTGCCAGATCTCTATAACCAAAATAACGGTTTTGGTAATCCTTTCCTTCCTGCATTTTACCGAAGGTCATGATTTCCACGATTTCTCTCAGCATACCCTTGATGGTGGTTGCTGGGATGAAATATTGGCGTTTGCCATTCTCGCCGATGATGTGGGAAGAGAATGTATCTTTTCCGTCCTTGCTCCCATTTCTTGTGAACAGGGGAGAGACATTGGTCAGCTTGATGTCAAGGGACACGTCAAGGCCATCCTTGAACGGAAGGTCCTGGGATGCCTGTTCTGCCCAATCTGGGTAGAATACCTGTTGATTGAGCGGTACGAAATTATAGGGTGATGTTATTTTCATTTTTTTTAGTCCTCCCTTATTTTTCAAATCCAACAAATAGGTTTGCCTTTAGCTGCAGGGTGTCCATTCCCTCGCATAGTGGGTCTTGTTCCTTTTCCCAAAGACGCATGAATTTCAAACTCTTGATGCCTGGCAGTCGATGGGGTAGGTAGCTCACAGGGGTGGTTACCTGGTCTGGACTGATCTTATGGCTTGAAACAAAGTAATGTCCATCCACATAGCGGATGGAAATGGACTCTTTGTTTTCTTCATTCCACAAGAGGCCCTCTGTGATGAAGGGGTTTTCGCCATCTTTCAAGGTGATAGCCTTAGGCGTTTGCCCCATCAGCATTTCCGGTGTACTTTGGTCACTATGCCAAAGGTAGCCTTCATATCTTGCTTCTTTTATATCTTGTGTCATAACGTTTGCTTTATTATTGGTTCGATGTTCCTTCTTTATGGAGGGTTCCTGTGAAGATGCCATTTCCTCTGTTCGTTCCGCCACCCAGAGGAAGCATTCCGGTGCAGATGTCTGAGAGCGCATGCTCGAAGGCCTCCTTGATGATGGTATCACTCAAGGCATCGTTATTCACATACAGCGTCTCGATGATATGCTTGCCTTTGCCCAATGTTACCTTTTCCTGGAACAGGGCACCGTCCATCACGCCACCGGTGAATTTATCAATCCTGATATGTGGAAGAACCTTGGTGGAGTTTTTCTCCATCAGTACGTCTGAAAGAATGACATTGCCTATGGATTGTTTTGATTCTTCATCGCTGTTGGTGGTACCAAACAGTTTGGTGATGGCTTCGCATTCCTCACATTTAAGTGCCGTACCTTCCTCTACGCTGCGATGGGTGAGCTTGTTCCAATAGTAGGCTGTTCTATGGGCGATGGCACCTTTGACAGAGGTGGCAGGAATCAACGTGCAAGCCTCGGTGAATCTTGGCTTGCCATTTTCCCACACGATGCGTTCTTCCTTGACAGGAGTCATGTCGGCATCTTCGTCCCCAAATCCGGATGAGAACAGGAAAAAGTCCATTGGAGTCAGATCCAGTGTATATTTTGTCCAGCCTTCCTGAAGGGTTGTATCCGGCTTGAACTCTTGGGCCTGCTCATAATCATCTTTCAGGCAAGATGTTTTCTGGATGTATGCCTGGAGGTCATTTTCTTGTGTGAGGTCGTATGCGTGGTATTGGATACTGGTTACCTTCATGGAGCCAAAACCACATCTCGTACCGCCACCGATTCTAAAGGTAGGGGAAGAGATGATGCTCAGCATTTCCTTAAAGCGTGTGTCTGTACCGTCCACGGAAAGTTCCTCTATCTCAAAGACGAAGCGTGTGCCTGCGTAGACAACCTGCTCATCAAACTTTCCTGTCTTTGCGGCAGTTCCCTTTTCTGTGATTTTGACATGTTGTCTAACTGGAAGAACCTGGAAGTGGCGCAGGTATTCGTTGTTGTCCCAGTCCTGCAATCCGTCAAGGGCCTTGCCGTTTTCATCGGTCAGGAGGGCATCGGAGATAATGACCTTGGAGCCTTCTCCTTTCTCCTTGTCCTGGTAACCAAGCAGCTGTTTGATGTTCTCTTGGCTCATGCTATGTCTGATGAGGCCCATGAGAGAAGTTCCTGGTATATATGGCAGCCCATTGCAGTCTCTTGCTACAGGGGCATCCGTGATGATGTCCTTTTCGCCTGAGCCCACAGCTAAAGGGGACACGGCTTCCAGAGAGATTCTGGCAACCAGTCTATGTTTATATATTGTCATTTTCATTGCTTTTCTTGTTTTTTGGCCATTTCTGAGGCCAAGTTTACCAATGCTCTTTGCGAGAGGTCTCCAAACTTCTCAGTCTTTCCCATGGATAGGATGAAGTTTCTTAAGATGGAAGCTCTATTTTTGGCTTTCCACTCCTTTTCCTTGATGCCATGGGTAATGTAGCCGGCTGCTTCCGTGGTTTGGGTACGATGGTCTGTAGGCGAGTCTGCTCTGTCTTTGGTAACAACCTTGTCAAAGAGTTCATAAAGAATGCTGTCCATCGTATCGTTTTGGATGGCGATGTTTCTGATGGTGCCCCATTGAGAGGCAAAGCTCGATTTACTGAACAAGTTCTTGTAATTCTTAACGAAGGCATTCACGCTTTCATAGATGAATGAAGAGGCTTGCATGTCCTTTTGTTTCTTGGCAAGGAATTTTAGCAACGGAGTCTTTATCGGCTCATTTTCCCCTTGTAGCTTTTCTTCTTGTGAGTTCTCGGTAACACGGAGATGGGTGAGTCCGTTTTTACCTGATGACTGAAGGAGATCCCAGCCATAGATGACCTTTCCGAAACCCTCATTTTGATAGTAGCCTACGTATGTTGGAAGGGTTGTCTCTTGCGGGATACTCTTTAGCTTGACGATAAACACGCTTCCTTTTTCAAAGCCTACCCTGTCTGTGTCCCTCGTTTGGCGCTTGCCATTCCAAGGGGCATATTGGAAGGTTCTTACTTGGGATTTCTCCCAGACGATGTCACCGTCGAGTCCCAGCATTTCTGCCGTAGGTCTGAATGTGCATTCGCCAGTCTCGTCCAAAAAGATCAGGCGGCCATCCGCATAGATGGTGATGTAGCTGTCCTTATTTTCACAGAACGTATGGGCTTTTGAGGAAATCTCGCTATAAGAAGTCTCGGAAATTTCCACGAGGCCATATTGGGCGGTACGTGATCTTCCGATGTGCTTGGTTCCGATGAGTGACTGGGTGATGGCTGGGGCAAGAGAGTCATCGTCCATTTCTACGCTAAACAAGAACTCATCGCCCTTTTCCAGGCTCTCGTAGCCGTACATCTGTGAGTCGTAGCTTCGGCGCAATTCCCTGTCATATGCGCTCTTGATGGCAAAACTCTTGCTGATCTCCACTTTCTGGGCTTCATTAGATTTGAAAACATAGAACCCTTGGCGGCATTGTTTGAGCTGCATGGGTTTTCCGTTTTCCTTTTTATCCTCGTTACGGTCATAGAAATGGCTGACATAACAAGAGGAGGCTATGTTGGTAAGCTTAGGATAGTACAGGGCAGCGGGGATGTGGAGGCTACGGCTATTGCCATCTCTGTTCACAGGATGCGCGTCGGAGAATCTGACATGTCCGCTATGGAAAATCTCTGCTTGCTCATTTACAGTGTATTGTGCGTAGTTTTGTGCTACAATACCCAAGAAATTATTGCCAGGGATGAATGACAATGATTCATGGCTGCCTTCAGTGGCCGCTTTTTGGCTCAGAATGACATCTGAGAGCAGTTTGCATCTAAATTGAATGGTTTTCATTTCTTGCCTCCTTTCTCTATGGTGAATTGGCATCTTCCAAGTCCTCTGTTTCTCTCCATACCCATGTGCTTGATGAGACCCAGCGCTGGTTCCAACACCTGGGCGAGGGCTTCGTCAACGTGCATGATTTGGGCATATAAGGTACATGGAACAGTTGTTTCAATGGTTCTCAGGGAGTGATCCTTGGTGATGCCATTTTCTCCGATGGCAGTTTCCACCTTATTTATATAGAGGAAATCCTCCATATGGTTAGCGATGATGGTTTGTGTCTCCTCTGGGGATAGTTCTCCATTGGTGAAGTAGAGGTATCCTTTTTGGATGGAGCTGCTTTCTTCTGGGCTTGCCTCCACGCCAAAGGCTTCATCAAGCTTGATTTCCTCGCCTTTCAGGGCAGCGTAGTCCTCCACGGCTTCTCTTACCAGACCCTTGATGGTCTTGCCTGGAACGAATGGCAAGCCTTGTGGATTCTTGATGACCAGGGCATCGGTGTCTGCACCTGCAGACAGGCCCGAGCCACAATGCCATGGCGAGAAGAATTGTATCTTTAATGTTAAGTTGCTCATATATCAGTCCTCCTTGGTTTCTTGGTTTATAATGGTATTGAGATCAAGCATGTCTGCTGCTGGGTAGAATGTGCCATCAATACCTTCTCTTTGCACAGGTGAGGTTGCCTTTTTGAAAATAGGCTTGGTGTCCTTGGTAAGGATGGACAAGTTTCTCTCAGCTGCTTGCTGGGCTTGTCCCAGGTCATGGTGCATGGCACTCATCCATTTCCTGAGGCCTGTCTTGACGGTATTTCCTTCCTTGCCATGGAGGTCTGCTGCAGACTTTTCCAGTTCCTCGATGCTCCAGTAGCCCTCTGTAGGGTGCAGGAAATAAGGACCGAAGTTGAAAGATATGCCCTTTTGCGGGGTCTTTTCTTTCTCCAGCATCTGATCATAGCTCTCAATGAAGCTTCCTTGTACCTTATAGAACATGAGGCTTGATGGAGGGTTTTGATTTCCTTTTTGGATCAGAGGACTCTTGGATACCTTCTTGGCCTGACCGCAAATGGTCTCTGCCAGGTCATATCCGTAATGGAAAGGGTAGGAGGACTTGACGAAGGCTATGCCAGCGCAAGCGGTGAGACCGTTCTCTGCGCCCAGCTTTTGTCTGGTAGCTTCCTCGAACTCTTGCAAATAGATTTTGGTATATTCTATGGCAAGACTTGCCTTGCAGATCATGGTCATGTCATCTCCTCCCAAGACCACGGGGCGGAATGGGAAGGTGGTGGATTTTTGAAAATAGTTCTCTGAGGTATAAACCTTTTTAAAGGCTGCATGTGCTGCCTGTATGGTGGCCTCGTTGAGTTTGGTAGAGAAGCTTTTCAGCTTGTCAAGCGAGCTGCTGAATTTTGCCACCACTTCTCCCAGGCCATTGCCATCGGCATGGATGATGGCAATCCAGTCGTTCTTTTCTGTCAGTTTTTCAATGTTCAAGGCGATGTTCTTAGGGGACAGCTCATTGATGCCCAGACTCTTTTCTGTTAGGCTGATGGTTGCCTCACCACCCATGGAAAGCTTGCGCTTCTGGTAGGTACCCTCATCCAGGAACTCTTGCTGCTCCATTTGTGTGGCTGGCAGACCGGTTGACCTTGAGCGCTCCACTCCCATGTATCCTACGGTCATGCTCTTGGAAGGTTTGTTGCGTTGGATCTTCAATTTCTTTTCCAGCTCATCCATGCATTGGGAGAAGTGATTTTTGAATTCCTCTTCCGTGACTTTGACCACAGCCTGGCTAATGGTGATGCCAGGAGCTTCCTGCATGACCGTCTTTGGAAACTCCAGGACGGTTTTCTGGCATTTTACAGGATCGTCATAGACACATTTGATGTTACCGGCGGCGCCTATGATTTGGGTGGCTCCTTGGAGATACCGGGAAGAGAATAAGGAGGTGCATATCTTCTCTACCAATTCACTTCCACCTACAATGTCTTTCAGTGAATTGGTGGAGAAGATAAATCCTTGGATTCCCTGAACGGAGGCTCCATATATGTATTTGTACTTTTCCATGTTATTTCTTTTTTATGGTTTTGGGTGTAAAAGTATAAAAAAAAATCGTGAAATGATATTTTTTATGCAAAAAAATTGTTTTAAATCAATAATTTTTAGTATTTTCGCCGAAAAAAAGTAAATGGAAGCAAAGAATATAGCCATATTGAGGTTTGAGGAGAACCTGGGAGCATCCGATATCAGGTGTTTTCGGGGAGCCATCATTGACATGGTTGGTAAAGAACAGGCTTTCTTTCATAATCATGAGGCAGGAGGGCTAAGGTATGGCTATCCCTTGATTCAATACAAGTCTATAGGTGGTCATGCATGCCTCGTGGGAATAGCCGATGCGGCTTTGTCTGTCATGCAATTGGCGGATAAATTCCCATGTTCGCTGAAAATCGGCAAGAAGGAAATGGAATTTCATGTTTTGGATTGCAGGTTGGTTCCTTATTTTCCTAAGATGGAAGATGCGCCCAAGTTGTATCATCTGAAGGATTATATCGCTTTGACAGAAGATAACTTCAAGAAATACCATTCTCTGTTGGCTCTTACGGACAAGGTCAATTTCTTGGAGCAGATTATCATTGGGAACATCCTTTCTTTTCTTAAAGGTATTGATTACCATGCTCAGGAGCGCATAGAATGTGCGATCACCGAAATGAAGGAACCCACGGAGAAGTTTTACAAGCATGTGAAATTTGACACATTTGACTTGATGTTCGTCTCCAACATCGAATTGCCTGATGCAATTGCATTGGGCAAGAGTGGAAGTGTGGGATTTGGTACGCTGACCAGGGAGGAGCTTCCTGAAAGATTTAAAAATATTAATCAATGAAACATTATGGCAAAAGTTCTCATATCTTTTATTGGTACTGGTCCCTTGGTTAGCAAGGGTGGCTCTATAGAGGAAAAATCCGCACGTGAGTATCGTACGGCCTCTTATCATCTGGGTGAGGAAAACTTAGGTGAATACTCTTTCATGGCTGCTGCTCTGTGCGAGTCTCAGCAGATAGACAAGGTGATCTTGATAGGAACCGTTCATTCCATGTGGGAAGAGGTATATCGTTATTTCCAGGAGAAAAACGGCAAGCCTGTGGATGAGGATGTCTATTGTGAGATTGCTGAACATTGTGAAGCGGCTACCAGTAAGAGCGAATTGTATATCCCTCGTGTTAAGGAGATAGAGGCGGCTATTGGAAAGGATGCCCATCTATACTTGATTCGTTATGGAGTCAATGAGCAAGAGATCAATGAAAACATCAACATCATCTTGGGACTAAATCAGTTGCTTTCCACAGGTGACGAACTCATCGTGGATGTTACCCATTCCTTCCGTTCCTTGCCCATCACCATCATGAACTTGCTTCTTTATCTGAGGAATGTAAGCAGCAGAAACATCAAGATATCCCATATATATTATGGTATGATAGAGATGAACAAGGAGTATGGATATGCACCGATTGTGGATTTAACGAAAATCCTGAAGCTCAATGATTGGATTGTGGGAGCCATGGCCTTCAAGCAGTATGGTAATGCCTATCAGATAGCAAGGTTGTTACAGGCAGAGGACTCTGATACATCCAATCGTCTGGGGCATTTCTCGGATGTGATGAATCTCAATCATCTGTTCGCCTTCTTGCAGGAGACCCAAAACTTGAAGGCTTTGATGAAGAAAGATTTTTCTTCTCAGCTTCCTGAGTTGATAGTCAAGCCTGTGGTAGGGGATTTCCTGAAGAATTTCCAAAATACGGATAACAATCCTGCGCTATTTCAGTACAAACTTGCCTGTTGGCAATACAAGCACATGAACTATGCGGCTGCCTTGATTTCCTTGCAGGAGGGAATACTTTCCTATGCTTGTCAGATAGCCCACCATGATTGCAATGACAAGGAAGAGCGTCAGTTTGTCAAGGACAGGATTTGCAATGATCAGGATTTCTTGCCTTATGAGCTAAGGGGTGTTTATTTTGCCGTGACCAAGAACCGCAATGTGGTGGCTCATGCTTTGGAGAGTGAGTTATCTTCAGGGAAGATTATAGATAATTTGAGAAAATCGCTGGAAACAGTTGGTAAATATATTCTTTAATATAATAGATTTTTGTTATGGGAAAAGACATTATTACTTATCAGAAGCGTTTGGAACTTATTGATGAATGCCTGCGCAAGTTTGAGAAACCGAAGAACATCAAGGAAATTGCGAAGTATTGCAATGATAGGCTTCCTCATCCATTTGATGAACGTATGTATCGTTACGATATAAAAAAAATAGCCGAGAGCTATGATGTGGATATTCTGGAGACGGTTATCAATGGATACAAATGTTATACTTACCGGGATGAGAGTTTCTCCATCAAGGATGATCATGTCATAAATGGTGTTGACTTGTGCAATTTCCGTAAAATTAAGACAGCTTTGGGTGACTTCTTGGGATTGGACTTGGATACCAGTTTGACAACGATGACCGATGAAATCGATAAATTCCTGGGGTATGGAGAGAACTCAAAGCCTGTCATTTCCTTTGAGAAGGTGGTTTTGGAGTCTCGTGGCAAAGTGCAGCCTCATGAAATGTTGCAGCCATTGCTCAAGGCCATCATCCAGCATCAGACTTATGATATCAAATATGAAGTCCCTGGACGAGGAACGCGTGAGTGGACGATTTTCCCTCAGTTCCTCAAGCAGTATAATCAGCGTTGGTATCTGATTGCCACCAGGCATCGTGATGAGGTGGAGGGCAAAGTTTATAGCTTGGCCTTGGACCGTATTCTCAAGATGGAGCCTAATCAGCATATTCCATACAAGGAGTGTGGCATAGACTTTGGGGTTTACTTTGAGAATGTTGTGGGTATTACCAAGCCTGATGGAGCTGAGCCAATTTGGGTAAAGCTCCGTATTGACAAGGGGGAGTATCCTTACATCGAGAGCAAGCCTATCCATACTTCGCAGGATGAGTTGGATGAGAGCGACACGGATGAGAAGTATTCTTATATATCATTATATGTCTTGGATAACTATGAGCTTCGCAGCAAGATTCTCTCTTATGGTAGTAAGGTGACGGTTATGGAACCTAAGAGTTTAAGGGATAAGATAGTCCATGAACTGAAGAAGTCTCTGGAGAATTATCAGGATTAGGGGGTAAATCATATATGGGAAGAAGAGTATTTTTGTCTATTTTGGGCATAGCCTTCTATGGAAAGTGTCGCTACACGAAGGATGATTTTGTAGGAACGGAAACTACCTTTGTGCAGCAGAACCTGCTTGAATATCTCCAGCAGAAGGAGGGCTGGGGCAAGCAGGATCAGGTTCTGATGTTTTTGACAGATTTGGCAAAAGTAAATAACTGGAATAAGGACATCAGAACTCGTTTTTCTTCCAAAGATCAAGGGGATGTTCCTTACATAGGGCTTGAGAAGATACTGCTTGATATGGATATGTCATTTCAGGCAGTACACATTCCTGATGGCAAGAGTACGGAGGAGATGTGGGAACTTTTTGAGGTAATATATTCTCAGCTTCAGGAAGGGGATGAGCTATATTTGGACATCACAAACAGTTTCCGTTATCTGCCTATGTTGTTGGTGGTGCTTGTCAACTATGCGAAGATGTTGAAGAATGTGACGGTCAAGGCTATTTTCTATGGAAACTATGATGCTCGTGACAAGGTAAGCAATGTTGCTCCTATCATGGATTTCCTGCCGCTGTCTGTTCTTCAAGATTGGACTTCGGCCACATCTGATTACTTGCGCTATGGCCAGGTAGAGAAGCTTTATGACTTGTCTGAGTCCTCCATCAACCCCATTCTGAAAGATCCAAGTACCCGAACAGATGACGTGAAGCTATTGAGGGCTTTTGTTAAGCGTTTGAAAAATTTGGTGGGTGAGCGCATCACATGTAGGGGTTTGACTATCATTGAGAACAAGAATGTAGGCTTGTTGGAAAAGGCTTCCAAAGATATACAGGAAGTTACGATTCCACAGCTAAAACCTGTGTTTGAAAAGATTAAAGAGTCCCTGGATATTTTTGGCGCGAAGGAAGATATCTTGAATTGCATCAAGGCGGCCAGATGGTGTTGTGATAATAAGATGTATCAGCAGACAACTACCTTATTGGAAGAAGGATTGATAACATTCTTATGTTGTCATTTTAAGTTGGATTACAAAGAAGAGGACTTTCGTAATCTGATGGTACAGTGCTTAAGTGCAAAGACCCTTCCAAACGAGAAAATTATTTTTAATGATTCGGTCTTGGCAGAGAAACTATTAGACGACTCCGTAATCTGGGAGAATAAGCAGTTTGTTACAAGCTTTCAGTGTATAAAGGATTTGCGGAATGATTACAATCATGCAGGATTCAATAAAGATCCGAAAAAAGTAAAGTATATCATCGATAATGTAGAGAAACTAATGGATAATATAGAAAGTATTTTATCAAAAATATAGTTATTTTTTTTGCCATCACTCTTTAGGAAATATCCTTTTATAGTGGTGGCAGATTTATATTTGGGTTTGTGATTTTTACTTATTTGTTAACTGCTGTGAAATTTAGCTTTCTTATTGGGTTATTTTTTAAGATTAATTGGCTTGCATATCTCAGGAAAAAGTCGTACCTTTGCAGTCGCTAAGAAACAGTTAATTTTTGGTTAAGAAAAGCAAAAATAACTTTAGTGTAGATCTGTAACATATTGATAATCAGTATAGTCTCTGTTTTTCTAGTACTAGAGTATCGTCCAGCACAATAAGGATTGAGACGCAGAAGCCAGAAGTTAGAACCATCAGAGCCAGTGGGTACTAGAGTATCGTCCAGCACAATAAGGATTGAGACATGCGTGGACTCTGATCTGCGAAGAAGATGAAGATACCGTACTAGAGTATCGTCCAGCACAATAAGGATTGAGACATGAATACGCCTCCCTCATCCTGCCAATCGTCAGGATTGTACTAGAGTATCGTCCAGCACAATAAGGATTGAGACCTTTTTACTATCTCTTCGCCTGTCTCAAAGTCAAGTACTAGAGTATCGTCCAGCACAATAAGGATTGAGACTTTTACATCTAGAATTAATTGGGGAAGGTTAGAGATAGTACTAGAGTATCGTCCAGCACAATAAGGATTGAGACACTCTGCTCCTGGAAGAAGATGAATACGCCTCCCTCATGTACTAGAGTATCGTCCAGCACAATAAGGATTGAGACACGTATATTGAAACATCCAATTCTGATGTTGATATGTACTAGAGTATCGTCCAGCACAATAAGGATTGAGACCCTGAGACTTTAACTTATTGAAAACTTTTCTTGGTACTAGAGTATCGTCCAGCACAATAAGGATTGAGACTTGTCTCGTATTTGCACATATAGTCCAGTTTAGTGAGTACTAGAGTATCGTCCAGCACAATAAGGATTGAGACAATCTCATCCTATATTTCCAAGCATGAAATTTTCCAGTACTAGAGTATCGTCCAGCACAATAAGGATTGAGACTTGCATTTGATTTTGTACTCATAACTTTATTGTTTAAATTGTACTAGAGTATCGTCCAGCACAATAAGGATTGAGACAAGGTTCACACCTCCAGTCTGGAAAGTTCGGAATATGTACTAGAGTATCGTCCAGCACAATAAGGATTGAGACTTATTGCAGTTAATCCATATTTAACCATTCTAAGAGTGTACTAGAGTATCGTCCAGCACAATAAGGATTGAGACTTTTACAAAATTACTCGTCTTCATTTTCGTAACTTTTTGTACTAGAGTATCGTCCAGCACAATAAGGATTGAGACACTCTACCTTCAATATTTTTGGGCATAGTAACCGCTGTACTAGAGTATCGTCCAGCACAATAAGGATTGAGACATATCAATCGAAACAAATGGCTCACAATCAAGACGTACTAGAGCATCGTCCAGCACAACAAGGATTAAGACGCTTCTTACTTCTTCGCTTGCGAAGAAGCACATAGTGTAATAGAGTATGTCCACCTTTAATTATGTTTACAACTAATCAGAAAAGAAAAGTTAATAGTAATTTGATAATGTAATTGTACGATTATTAATTGTAGATTCTTTAGGCAATTTTTACATGGATGTGTAGGGATAGTTGCTGGGGACTATACGCCTTGTGGCGGCATAAAAGCTGAAGTTACGTAATTTTAATATCAGTTTTCTCGGCTTTTATGGTTTTTGTATTTTTTTCTGAAGATTGGATATCCATTTTTTTATATATTTACTTTGTATTGGTGGATGGTGTTTTATTTTACATTTTATCTTGATTGCTTATGGAAGATGAGAAATTGAAGTCTTTGGTGTGTTCTTATATTGTGACATCGTTCTTTTAGGCAGGCTTTATCATATCTTCAAGTGTGGTTCCTGCCATCATTGTGCTACCCTCAATGGCTTCGTGAATCTTCTCGGCAATCATCTTGGTGTTGCCAGGAGAGTCATAGAAATACACAGACAAAGCTTTCATACTGTAGTTATTTTCTTGAGCATTCTTGCTGCTTGCCAACGTGCCAATTGCAGGAAGCAAGGTAAGAATACCATCTAATATGTGTTTTATAAGTTTCTTCATATTTATTTGTAATCTGTGTTTGAAGGGTGCAAATTTATCTGTTTATCTTTAGATTCGTTCTACCTAATATTGCAGATGGATTTCTCTATTATACTGCAGTGATGTTTTATATTGTGTTATATCTATGAGATGATTTTTGTTTTCTTTGTGTGGAAAAGTCCTCGCTTTTATTCTTTTGAGCGGTCATGTCATCACTTTCGGCTTTTTACTTAGCAAAGGTATGGAACTCCCGGCAGACACCAAACACCAGTCGTTTCCCTTCTTATCGGTGAAGATATTTTGCAGCAGGCTTCCACAATCAAAGATTGGGTATTCTACAAAATATCTCTACCGATTGTTTGGCTTACTGCCTTTATAGGAGTTTCATCTTTATATGCACGTAAAAAGGCTTACAGTGATGACGGACATGCCGGAATGACTATAAAAAAAACTCGGATTCTTCTGAAAACAAAAGCTTGAAAAGGCTTGTGAATCAGGAAATCCAGAATATTTTTTTAATGTTGAACTTTTAAATATAGGATAAGATGGTAGTATTTCTTTTTTACCGCACAGACGATTGGAACACCCATGCAAGCAAGGATTTGGTTTATATTGGGACAAACAAGGAGGCAAGCATCAAGAAACTCATGAAGTTGGAGGATGAACCGATAACCGAGGAGCAAGCCGAGGACATCAGGCGCATGAACCAAAGTCAGTGCAATAACGTGGGTTATGAGTGGATAGTGGAGGTTTGGACACCGAACCGCCTATAGCAGTAAAAGTAATCATTTTTTTTTAATATCAAGGATATGGCAAGACAGATGAACGAGGGCATGAAAGCCCAAATGGACAAGAAAAAGGCATTCTTCTTGAAGTACTTTCCTTCAAGAATCCGCAAGGTGAGCGAAGAAGCTAAGGCTGCGAGAAAGCTTATCTATGCTTTCAAGGATGCAAGGGACGATGCTTACAAGGAGGTGGCGAAGATGGTTGTCTCCTATTTGGAAAAGGAGTACAGAGAGAAGGTGAGGAACATGGTTTTCCTTTGTGTGCCAGCCAGTCGTCAAGAGGCGAACAAGAGCCGCTATAAGGAGTTTTGCAAGGAGGTGAGCCGATTGAGCGGCATCATCAATGGTTATTCACATCTTATCTTGATGGAAGACCGCTTGGCTATTCATGAGCGAGGAAGGGCAGGGGAGAAGTCTTTGAGCCATGTGAGCGTCATGGATTTCGATGTTCCTTTTTTCAAGGGTAAGGAAGTAATAGTCTTTGACGACATTATTACCACCGGTGGCTCTTATGCCCTCTTTGCCGAGGAGGTGGAGAAACATGGGGCGCATGTAGTGGGAGGTTTGTTCTTGGGTAAAACACATTATAAATAAGATTCATGATGATAGAGATATTGAAAAAGGCGCAGAGTGTGGCTTTCACCGGGCATCGTTCGATAGACAAGGACCGGGCGCAGGAGGTGAGAGATTTGGTGAGAGCCAAGGTAAGGCTGCTTTACATGCTTGGCTTTCGGTATTTTGTTTCGGGTATGGCGCTCGGCTTTGACATGTTGGCAGCCGAGGAGGTTATCAAGCTTAAAGGGGAACTATCAGAGTTAAGGCTCGTTGCCGTAATCCCATACAAGGGACAGAGCGAGCAATGGACTTTTTATCAGCAGCAGCGTTATCAGCGCATCATGAGGGACGTGGATGAGAAGGTGGTTCTCAGTGAGGGATATTACAAAGGGTGTCTATTAAAGCGCAATGACTATATGCTTTCCAAGGTGAGCGGTGTCATAGCCTATTTTGACGGACAGCCAAAGGGTGGCACTTTCTACACTTGCCGAAATGCCAAGGATAGCGGTTTGGACATTATCAATCTTTATGTTTGAAATTTGAGGGTTTCTCGCCAAAAGGCGAGGAACTTTTTCCTTTTATGGGGCAAGGTAATAGGTGACTTTACTTTTGAGAGTATAAGATGTATGCAAAATAGAGAGTCTCATTTTAACACTTTCGTGTTTTCATTTTAACATTTCTGCGGAGGGTCTATTTTATCTGATTCAGCGTTCTTTTTATCTCTATATCAGCAGTTTACGATTTTTGTATTTATCCTGAATGGTCGCATTTTTTCTGCATAATAGGGCAAGTTCTCAATAGAAGTGCAAAAATCTGAGGGGGTTCAGGCTTAATAATCTA
>OMDB01000231.1_pt1 | contig 33391 bp, 17 predicted proteins | sample 1645161 | NCBI WGS metagenome assembly OMDB01 (sample SAMEA103958135, study PRJEB25191) | human gut metagenome
GGAGTGCTTTTACAAAAACATTTCGTAATTTTGCACTTGCTTGTTGAATTCGCGTTCATTCAAAAATTTACTCATAACTTAATTCTTTTACTTTTGTTTATTTAAATGTTGATATAATTTTAGTATTTATACTTTGTCATTTCTTGCAGAATGATGATTTTTCCAATATATATAATAAGGTGTAAGGCATCATAGAGTTTGATTTCTTCATCCGATATGCATTTTTCATTCTTGTGAAAGGATTGAATTTTGCAATATGGAGTTGTCAGTCTGACATGTTAACTGCTTTTTTTATAGCAAGATTAAACCTCAACTATCCTTTTTTAATTTATTTAATACTCTTTTCGTGTGCAAAGTTAGAAAAAAATTAGTAACTTTGCGCTCGGAAAAAGAAAAAAATGCTTGAAAGCTTATTTTTTTGAATGTTTCAGCACTTCAGGATTGCTTGAGAGCTTAAAATATGGAATTATTTTAAACCATTAATTTTAAATATTAAAAAAAATGACAAAAGTTGCTATTAACGGCTTCGGCCGTATCGGTCGTCTGGCTTTCCGTCAGATGTTTGAGGCAGATGGTTATGAGGTAGTTGCAATCAATGACCTTACATCTCCAAAAATGTTGGCTCACCTTCTTAAGTATGATACAGCACAGGGTGGCTTCGCTGGTAAGTATGGCGAGGGCAAGCACACTGTAGAGGCAACAGACAACTCTATCATCGTTGATGGTAAGGAGATCACTATCTACGCTAAGCCTAACGCAGCTGAGCTTCCTTGGGGTGAGCTTGGTGTTGACGTAGTACTTGAGTGCACAGGTTTCTATACATCTAAGGAGAAGGCTTCTGCTCACCTTACAGCAGGTGCTAAGAAGGTAGTTATCTCTGCTCCAGCAGGTAACGATCTCCCTACTATCGTTTACAACACAAACCACAAGACTTTGACTCCAGCTGATACAGTTATCTCTGCAGCTTCTTGTACAACAAACTGCTTGGCTCCAATGGCTGACACTTTGAACAAGTACGCAGCTATTCAGTCAGGTATCATGTCAACAATCCACGCTTACACAGGTGACCAGATGATTCTCGATGGTCCTCAGCGTAAGGGTGACCTCCGTCGTTCTCGTGCAGGTGCTCAGAACATCGTTCCTAACTCAACAGGTGCTGCTAAGGCTATCGGTCTTGTAATCCCTGAGTTGAACGGTAAGTTGATCGGTTCTGCACAGCGTGTTCCTACTCCAACAGGTTCTACAACTATCCTCGTAGCTGTTGTTAAGGGTAAGGACGTTACAGTTGAGGGTATCAACGCTGCAATGAAGGCTGCTTCTAACGAAAGCTTCGGTTACAACGAGGATCCTATCGTTTCTTCTGATATCATCGGTATGCGTTTCGGTTCTCTCTTCGATGCTACTCAGACAATGGTTAGCAAGATCGACGACGACACATATCAGGTACAGGTAGTTTCTTGGTACGACAATGAGAACTCTTATACTTCTCAGATGGTTCGTACTATCAAGTACCTCGCTGAGTTGAAGTAATACCGCTGAAGCGATTTACGACAATATATAGTCTGGCATTGTAAAATGCCAGGCTTTTTTATTATTTGTTTTTTTTTGTCTAATGGCTTGAAGTTTTATAGCATAAAGGCATACTGATTCTCCTTTTCTTGCCTTGTTTTCCCATTTTTTTTATTTCTTTGTTTGTCTGTATCGGAAAAATTTGTATCTTTGCGCCATGAAACATTCTATGATTACCATATTGGGTCCTACTGCCAGTGGAAAGACTAGTCTTGCCGCTGCACTTGCCTCGCATATCAATGGCATGGATTCTTCCATGTGGGGTGGCGATACGCATGGGGCTGAGATTATCAGTGCCGATAGTCGCCAGGTCTATCGGGGCATGGATATTGGTACGGGAAAAGATCTTGAGGATTATACGGTAGGGGGTAAACTGATTCCTTATCATCTGATAGACATCTGTGATGCCGGTACCAAGTATAATCTCTTCCAATATCAGCAGGACTTCTATGATGCCTATCTGGACATTATTCATCGTGGCGTACTTCCGATACTCTGTGGAGGTACCGGACTCTATATCGAGTCTGTCTTGAAAGGTTATCATCTTTCACCAGTTCCTCAAAATCCTGCTCTTCGTAATTCCCTCGAAGGTAAAACGCTGGAAGAACTGACAGATATGTTGGTGGATTTGAAGGCGAAGAATGGTTCTAATATGCACAATCGCACAGATGTAGATACTGCGCAGCGTGCCATCCGTGCGATTGAGATTGAAACTTACAATCTCGAACATCCAATGCCAGAGCGGGAATTGCCTGCGGTTGATTCTTTGGTGATAGGAGTAAGTATCGACCGTGATGCCCGCCGTGATAAAATCACCCGCCGTCTGAAACAGCGTCTGGAGAATGGGATGGTAGAGGAAATCAAGGGACTCCTCGATCGTGGTATTCCTGCAGAAAACCTGTTGTATTATGGGTTGGAATACAAGTTTATCACAGAATATGTGATAGGAAAAACTTCTTATGAGGAGATGCTGAGAGGATTGGAAATCGCCATTCATCAGTTTGCCAAAAGGCAGATGACCTGGTTCCGTGGTATGGAGCGCAGAGGTTTTACCATTCATTGGATAGATGCACTTCAACCGATGGAGCAGAAGGTGGAGCAGGTTCTTGAACTGATGAAATCTAATCAGTAGCTATTTATATGATTGATAGATATTTGGATAAGTAATAGATGGATTTCTGATCGTATATACATTATTTATTAATATAGAGAATATTATTATAGGAGAATAATCGACGTGGCTGTAAATGAAAATAAATGGGGCTTGCTCTATTGTCCTCGAGGAGGATGGAGGAGCAGTGCGCGCTGGACTAAGATAGAGAAAGTTTTGCGCCAACTTCATGTGGACTATGATTTCGTGCAAAGCGAGAATCAGAAAAGTGTAGAGCGTCTGGTTAAGATGTTTATCAATAATGGCTATAAGACAATCGTTATTGTGGGTGGAGATTCTGCATTGAATGATGCAGTAAACTGTCTGATGCAGGTAGATACTTCCGTAAGAAACCAGATTGCGCTGGGTATTATTCCTAATGGACTGATGAATGACTTTGCTCATTTCTGGGGATTTGATGATAGTGATTATGAACAGACTATCAAATGGCTCCAGCAGCGTCGTGTGCGCAAGATTGATTTAGGTTGTATCCGTTATCAGAACAAGAAGGGGGAAAACTGTCACCGCTATTTTCTCAATTGCGTGAATGTCGGTCTGATAGCTGCTATCATGAATCTGCGTCGCAAGACTCATCATGTATTTGGTTCCCGCACCCTGTCGTTCCTCTTCTCATTCGTGCTGATGATTTTCCAGCGATTAGACTATAAGATGCATATCTGCATCAATTCAGATGTCATTAAGCGTAGGGTGATGACCATGTGTGTAGGAAATGCATCGGGATATGGACAGACTCCTAATGCGGTGCCTTATAATGGTCTGCTGGATGTCTCTGTTGTTCATCATCCAGGTATGACCCAGCTCTTTGAAGGCTTTTATCTTTTCGTTAAAGGTAAATTCCTCAATCATAAAAGTGTGCATCCCTATCGCACGAGAGAGGTGGTGGTAGAGGATTCTTCTCATGCGATGATTGGTGTAGATGGTCGATTGATGAAGACGCCAGTTGGGCCTTACCGCATCACGGTGGAGCAGGAAGTAATCAACTTCCTGATACCGCAGTAGTCAGATTGATCTTATTTCAAGAATAATATGTTTTTAAGAATAATAAGGTGTATCGGAATACAAGTTCCGGTGCACCTTTTTTCGATTGTGCGATTGTTGTAAAGAGACTACACAAAACTGTGTGTATTCATCAAAGTGACTTAAAATCGGGGAATATTTGCCCTTTAAAAGCTTATAAAACATTAAATATAGCGATTTTCTTAAATTCTTTGCTAAAAAACTTTGTCGTTTCACTTTTTTTCCTTACCTTTGGATGCAATAAAGTCAACAAAAAAATTAAAAACCTTAATATAGATCTATGAGTTATCTAAAATTCGAAAAGGCCCTGATGACCAACCTACAGGAGTCATTGCCGAAGGAGTTGCTTAGAACCAACCGCTCGGGTGCTTATTCGTGCTCTACGATTGTTGACTGTAATACTCGAAAGTATCACGGTTTGCTGGTTGTCCCTATTCCAGAACTGGATGGCGACAATCATGTATTGCTGAGTTCTCTCGATCCTACAGTCATTCAGCATGGCGCTGAATTCAATCTCGGATTGCACAAGTATCAAGGCAACAACTTTAGCCCGATGGGCCATAAATACATTCGTGAGTTTGATTGCGATAAGGTGCCAACAACGCTTTACCGTGTAGGTGGTGTCATTTTAAAGAAAGAGGTCGTTTTTCAGCATTATGAAGATCGCATCTTGATCAGATACACCATGGTGGATTGTCATTCTGCTACAATCTTGCGTTTCCGTCCATTCTTGGCATTCAGAAGCGTGCGTCAGTTTACCCATGAGAATGGAACAGCATCCCGTGAGTATTCAGCAGTGGATAATGGTATCAAGACTTGTATGTATGCAGGTTATCCAGACCTTTATATGCAGTTCTCCAAGAAGAATGAGTTTGTTTTTGCCCCAGACTGGTATCGTGGTGTGGAGTATCCTAAGGAGCAGGAGCGTGGCTATGCTTCCAATGAGGACCTTTATGTACCTGGTTATTTTGAGATGCCAATCAAGAAAGGAGAGAGCATAGTCTTTGCTGCATCTACATCTGAAATCAAGACCGGTATATTGAAGAAACTTTTTGATAAGGAAGTGGCAGAAAGAGCCCCTCGTGACAATTTCTTCCATTGTCTTGTCAATGCTGCCCATCAGTTCCACCGTCGTGAGAAAAATGATGACCGATACATTCTGGCTGGTTATCCTTGGTTCAAGTGCCGTGCGCGAGATACATTTATTTCTTTGCCGGGTCTTACCCTCTCTATAGAGGAAAATGACTACTTTGAACTGGTGATGAAGACTGCCATGAAGGGATATCAGGAATTCATGGAAGGAAAGGATATCACGGTGCATATTACCGAATTGGAACAGCCGGATGTTCCTCTCTGGGCAATCTGGGCTCTTCAGCAGTATGCTAAGGAAACCAGCAAGGAGGAATGTCTGAAGAAATATGGTAAGTTCATCAAGAGTGTCATGCTCTTTATCGAAGGCAATCACCATCCTAATCTGGAATTGCATCCTAACGGACTCCTTTACGCTGATGGAAAGAATAAGGCTGTGACATGGATGAACTCTACTGCCAACGGAAAACCTGTAGCTCCAAGAAGTGGCTATATTGTGGAATTCAATGCGTTGTGGTACAATGCATTGTGCTTCTGTGCTGCTCTCTGCGAACAGGAAGGCAAGCAAGAGAGACAACAGCATCTTCTGGAATTGGCAGAGAAGACTAAGCAGTCTTTCCTCGATACTTTCCTCAATGAGTATGGTTATCTCTATGACTATGTAGATGGTAACATGATCGATTGGAGTGTTCGACCTAATATGATTTTCCCAGTCGCTTTCGACTATTCTCCTCTTTCTCAAGACCAGAAGAAGAAAGTGCTCGATATTTGTACACGTGAACTCCTGACCCCTAAGGGATTGCGCTCTCTTTCTCCTAAGAGTGGCGGTTATAATCCTGTCTATGTAGGTCCTCAGAGCCAGCGAGATTATGCATATCATCAAGGTACTGCATGGCCTTGGCTCGGCGGTTTCTATATGGAGGCAAGTTTGAAACTCTACAGAAGAACCCGATTGAGCTTCATCGAGCGCCAGATGGTGGGATATGAAGATGAAATGTCTTATCATTGTCTCGGTACCATCAGCGAACTCTTTGATGGTAACCCTCCATTTGCCGGACGTGGTGCTATTTCCTTTGCCATGAATGTGGCAGAGATTCTGCGTGCACTCGAATTACTAGATAAGTATCAATATTAATAAGGAGGACTGCTATATGAAAGTATTAATGTTTGGATGGGAGTATCCTCCTCATGTATTTGGTGGTTTGGCTACTGCTAACTTTGGTATTTCTCAGGGCTTGCATGCTCAGGGTAACATTGAAACCATACTCTGTCTTCCTCATCCTTTCGGTGATGAGGACCGTAGTGCTTGTAAGATTGTGGCCATGAATTGTGTGCCTATCGCCTGGCGTGATGTCAATCATGATTACGTACAGCAGCGAGTAGGCAATATTATGAATCCGGATGACTATTTCCGTTATCGCGATCATATCTATGCCGACTTCAACTATATGAATGTCAACGACCTCGGATGTATGGATTTTGCTGGTGGTTATCCATCTAATCTCCACGACGAGATCAACAACTATAGCATCATTGCCGGTGTGGTAGCTCGAAGTGAGGAATTTGATATTATCCATGCTCACGACTGGCTGACTTTCCCTGCTGGTATTCATGCCAAGAAGGTGAGTGGTAAACCATTGTGCATTCACGTGCATGCTACCGATTTCGACCGTAGCCGTGGTAAGGTAAACCCTACCGTTTATTCCATCGAGAAGGATGGTATGGACAATGCTGACTGTATCATGTGTGTATCTGAGTTGACCCGACAGACGGTCATCAATCAGTATCACCAGGATCCACGCAAGTGCTTTGCTATGCACAATGCGGTATATCCATTGAAGCAGGAGTGGCAGGATATTCCTCGTCCTGATCATCAGGGCAAGGAGAAGGTGGTTACATTCTTGGGTCGTCTCACCATGCAAAAGGGACCTGAATATTTCGTTGAGGCTGCCAATATGGTGCTTCATCGTACCCGTAATGTGCGTTTCTGCATGGCTGGTTCAGGAGATATGATGGATCAGATGATTTATCTTGCAGCAGAGCGAGGTATTGCCGATCGTTTCCACTTCCCTGGTTTTATGCGAGGTAAGCAGGTGTATGAGTGCCTGAAGGATTCCGATGTCTATGTCATGCCTTCTGTGAGTGAACCTTTCGGTATCTCTCCTTTGGAGGCTATGCAGTGTGGCACACCTACCATCATTTCCAAGCAGAGTGGTTGCGGTGAGATTCTTACCAACTGCATCAAGGTAGATTACTGGGATATTCATGCCCTTGCAGATGCCATCTACAGTATCTGTCATAATGAGAGTCTTTTCAACTATCTTTCTGTGGAGGGCAAGAAGGAAGTTGACCAGATTACCTGGGAAAAGGTGGGTGCCCGCATCAGGGACTTATACCTTAAAACCTTAGGATGGAAGTAGGTTAAGTGAAGAGTGAAGAACGAAGAGCGAAGAACTCTTTGTCTTTGCTTGTCATAAAGTTAAACGTTCAAATATCAAGTTTCAAATTATGAAGACAATTTGTTTATATTTCGAGATACATCAGATTACCCATCTGAAACGCTACCGCTTCTTCGACATCGGTACTGATCATTATTACTATGATGATTACGAGAATGAGCGTTCTATCAGCGAGATAGCTGAGAAGTCATATATGCCAGCGCTCAATGCCCTGTTGGAGATGATCCATCAGAGTGACAAGTATTTCAAGGTAGCCTTTTCACTCTCAGGAGTCGGCATGGAACAGTTGGAAATGCATGCTCCTCAGGTATTGGAAAAATTGCAGGAACTGAATGCTACCGGTTGTGTAGAGTTCCTCGCAGAGCCATATTCTCATGGTCTTGCCTCTCTCGTCAATGAGGATAGCTTTGCCAAGGAGGTTAAGCGTCAGGCTTCCAAGATCAAGGAATATTTCGGTAAGGAGCCAACTGTGCTTCGCAATTCATCACTCATTTACAGCGATGATATTGGTTTGCAGGCTTCTCAGATGGGCTTCGAAGGCATGTTGACCGAAGGTGCCAAGCATGTATTGGGCTGGAAGTCTCCACACTATGTTTATCATTGTCCGATAGCTCCAAATCTGAAGCTTTTGCTCCGTGATATCCGTTTGAGCGATGATATCTCTTTGCGTTTCAATAATAGTAGTTGGGATGGTTATCCACTTTTTGCTGATACCTATATCAATGAGATAGCAGCTTTGCCACAGGAAGAGCAGATTATCAATATCTTCATGGAACTGTCAGCCCTTGGTATTGCCCAGCCATTGTCCAGTAATATCCTCGAGTTCTTCAAGGCATTGCCAGAATGTGCACGCCAGAAGGGCATCACCTTCTCTACACCTTCAGAGATTTGCAAGAAGATGAAGTCTGTAGGCGAGTTGAATGTACCTGATACATTGAGTTGGGTGGATGAGGAGCGTGATGTCAGCACATGGCTCGGAAATCCGATGCAGCGTGAGGCTTTCAACAAACTCTATAGTGTAGCCGACCGTGTACGTATTGCCAATGATCCTCGTATCAATCAGGACTGGGATTACTTGCAGGCAAGCAATAACTTCCGTTTCATGACTACCAAGCCAAGTAATGTGGGGCTTGACCGTGGTATCTATTCAAGTCCATTTGATGCTTTCACAAATTACATGAACATTCTGGGCGACTTCCTCAACCGAGTAAACTCTCTCCATCCAGAGATGGACAATGAGCAGCTCGATAATTACATGACCAGTGTAACCAATATGGAGGAGGAGATAGAGATGAAGGATAAGGAAATCACCCGTCTCCAGGCTAAGTTGGACAAGATAGAAAAGGAAGTAGAGAAACTGCGTGAAGCACAGAAACCAGCCAAGGCTGCTACAAAGAAGGCTGCTACAAAGAAGGCATCTGCCAAGACAGCAGCAAAACCTGCAGCCAAGAAAACTACTGATAAGTAGGAATGAGATTCTTCAGGAAATCCCTGAAGAAAAGAAATTATAAAACAAGAGTGTATCTTCTGGCTTTTTTAGAAGATACACTTTTTTTGAATATAAACGTATAAAAAGCGCTTCATCTGATGTAAAATGGGCGCTTTTTTATACACTTGTTCGTAAACGTTTATGTTATTTTGTGTATGTAATTGCATTGACCTTTTGAGTATTTTTCATATCTTTGCGGCATAACAAACCTACATAATAACTAAGGAGCCGCTTCATAATAACGGAACCAAGTCGTGATGAATAAGGTGAGTTTGTATGGAAACTGAATAAAAGCGAAATAAAGTTCAACTTAAAAACTTGAAATAATAATAATCTAAAACAGAAGTTTATGTATCAACAACTGAAACGTGTCAGTATGGCACTGGCTTTAGGCTCTGTTTGTTTTGGTGCTTTTGCACAACAGAAAACAATCAAGGGTACAGTGAAGGATTCTAATGGCGAACCAATGATTGGCGTTAGTGTTGTTCCTGAAGGAATGGCAGGTTTAGGCTCTGTCACCGATTTGGATGGAACTTTTCCATTAACGGAGTTAATCCATCTTCAGTTCTCAAATTTACCTATATCGGTTACAAGGAAAAGAAGGTAAAAGTAGGTGTCCAAAATTCCGTCGATATCGTGATGGAAGAAGATAACAATTCTCTGGATGAATTGGTTGTCATCGGCTATGGCGTAGTGAAGAAACGCGATTTGACAGGTTCTGTCGCTTCCATCAAGTCTGACGATCTTAAGAATGTGGCTTCATCTAATGCGATGCAGGCCATGCAGGCTAAGATTCCTGGCATGGACTTGCAGCAGTCAAGTGGTGAGTCTGGTTCTGGCGTAAGCATCAATCTCCGTGGTGCCCGTTCTATGTTGGCATCCAATAATCCGTTGATTCTTGTGGATGGAGTGGCTTATGGTTCTACGCTCGACCTTAATCCATCAGATATTGAGTCTATGGAGGTATTGAAGGATGCTTCTTCTACTGCTATCTATGGTACCCGTGGTACCAATGGTGTTATCATCATTACTACTAAGCGTGGTAAGGCCGGTAAGACTTCAGTAGGATTCAATTTCTACAACTCTTTCAACAGTGCTACCAATGCAGCAAATTCTATGTACGGTGCAAAGGAAGTACAGCGCCTGATAGACAAGAGTGCTTATTCGACTTGGTATAAAGGTGCTGACAAGACTTTGGAGGCTTACAATACCGTGCTCGGCAGCATCACTCCTGAAAGTGTACTGACCAATAAACTGGATGACGGTACATCTACATTCGATATTTATAATGATGGTTCCTATACTGATTGGGGCGATTTGCTCTTGAAAAACAGTACATCTCAGAACTATGAAGTAAATGTAGCTGGTGGTAGTGAAAAAACCAATTTCAATATTTCCTTGGGTGCCATGTACGATCGTGGTTTGATGAAGAACGATCAGATGAGCCGCTACAATGGTAAGGTGAATATCGACCATCGTATCAATAAGGTTGTGAAGGTAGGATCCAGCTTACTCTTTACTTACAAAAACTGGAATCGTCGTAATTCCGGTGTTTACAACCAGGCTTTGAAGATGACCTCCATTACTCATCCATATTTGACAGATGGAAGCATCAATGCAACTCCAAACCCTTGGTATGCAGCTCACTGTTCTCCATTGCTGGATGATGTGGATGGTGCTTATCAGAATAATACAGAGTCAACCCGTTTCTTCGGCAATGCTTATGTGGAGGTTGCTCCTCTGAAGGGTCTGAACTTGCGCTCTATGTTTGCTGTAGATAGAAGCGACTCACGCAATGGCTTGTATCAGGACTATCAGAGTCAGCAGAGATACCAGTCTCCTTCTACCAGCTACATCCGTCAGATCAGAAATAACTCTACTGCGATTACATGGGATAATACCATCAATTACAATACTACGATAGCAGAGAAGCATGATTTGACAGCATTGCTTGGTCATGAGTTGACCCAGACAGTGACAGAAAGTTCTACCGTAGGCGGTGATGCAGGTGCTACTCATTATTATGAGAGCGGTTACAATGATCTGTCTAAGATCCTTTCTCCTGTGACAACTTCTACCTACGTCAAGACTTCCATGTTGTCATTCTTCGGTCGTTTGAACTATTCTTATGCCAGCAAGTATCTGTTGACCGCTTCACTTCGTGCTGATGGTTCATCTACTTTGGCAAAGGGTCACAAGTGGGGTTACTTCCCATCTGTAGCAGGTGGTTGGAGAATGATCGAGGAGAGTTGGTTGAAAGACCAGAAAGTTTTGAGCAACTTGAAACTTCGTGCTTCTTGGGGTATTTCCGGTAATGCAGCTATTGATGCTTATTCTACATTGACATCACTGAGTGCCAATACCTATTATTACTATTTAGGCAACACAGATGTATCTGGTAAGATTCCAAGCCAGTTGGGTAATCCTAACCTGACATGGGAGAAGACCTCATCATTCAACCTTGGTCTCGACTTCGGTTTCTTTGATGGACGTATCAGCGGTAGCATTGATTACTATTGGAACCATACCTACGATTTGTTGTTCTATAAGACAGCACCTGCATCATCATTCCCTACCGTTATCGACAATATCGGTAAGACAAAGGGACAGGGTCTTGAGATTTCTTTGATGACAGATATCATTCGTACCAAGGACTTCGACTGGACAGCCAACTGGTCTTATTCTCATTTCAAGGATGAGATTACTGAGTTGACAGGTGGAGTAGATAAGTACGTATCAGGTACCAAGGGCTTGTTCGTAGGCAATCGTGTAAACGCATTCTATGATTACAAGGTACTCGGTGAGTGGGGTATTGGTGAGTTCGACCAGTATGTAGAAGACTTTAAGGCAGCTAATGATGGCAAGAATCCAGATTGCACAGGTACCAAGGGCTATGGTACACCAGGTTCTCCAAAGATTTTGGATAAGGATGGTGATGGCAATATCACCTCTGATGACCGTGTACTCTACAATCAGGATCCTAACCATGTATTCGGTATGACCAATACATTCACCTATAAGGACTTCTCACTCTCAGTACAGTTGATGGCTCGTTTGGGCGGTTATATTTCATACGCAATGAATGAGCAGTTGAACTTTGAGTCTGCTAACTGGGGTGATGCTATCGATTATTGGACACCAACTAATACCGATGCAAAATTCCCTAACCCAGGTTTGGATACTAATTCCAGCAAGATATGGTCAACTTACAAGTCTGCGTTCACATACGAAAAGGCTGATTACTTCAAGATTAAGGATATCACCCTTTCTTATAATGTGCCAGCTAAGTGGTTGCATACTATCGGTATGAATAAGGCTCGAGTATATTGCTCAATGAAGAACTTCATGACATGGAGTAAGATTGACAACTACGACCCAGAGCGTGGTGGTAGCATCTCATTCCCTATGCAGAAGCAGGTTGTAATCGGTCTTAATGTAGAATTCTAAAAACATCGAATCAATTATGAAAACAAAGATATTATTCATGGCAGCGGCATCTTCTATGATGTTGGGACTTACCTCTTGTTCTGATTTTCTGGAAGAAGAGAATAAAGTGGGTGAAACTGCCGGTTTGGCATATAAAACTCCTGCTGGTCTGGAAGGCCTTGTAGCAAACTGCTACACCTTTGCCCGTGGCTGGTATGGTAAGGAAGCAGGTTTAGGTTTAAGTGAAATGGGTACCGACCTCTTCTATTATGGTTATGATAACAAGCAGAAGAGCCTTTGCTCCTACAATTTCAATGCAGCAGCATTGGAAAACAATGTGGCAGATAACCCTTGTCTTGATAACTATTGGGAACTTTTCTATAGTGCTACAGATGTCTGCAACAATGCCATCAAGTATGTGAATGATGCAAACTTCTTGAGTGAGGATCTGAAGAACCGTTATCTGGGTGAGGCTCATTTCCTGAGAGCTTTCTATTACTTCCACATGGTTAACACCTGGGGAGCTATCCCATATAATTCAGAACCTGTAACAGCTCAGAATTTCAATCCTACCAGAATGCCAGAGAATGAAGTGTTCGGTAAGGTATTGGACGATTTGGATGAATCTATCGCTAAGTTTGAGGCTGCAGGTTACAAGACCAAGGCTGATGGACGTGCCAACTATTGGGCAGCTAAGGCTTTGAGATCAAGAGTATTGCTTTATGCAGCATCTTGGTTGGGTGGTCAGTTGGGGCAGACCGTCAAGGGTGGCAATTATGATGGTAAAGACAAGAATGCTCTCTATACAGCTGCTCAGGCAGATGCAGAGGCTGTTATTGGTGCAAGCGATTATGCAAGTCTTGACAATAACTACAAGCATGTATGGACGATGGCTAATGAGAGCTATAATACCAATCAGGAGGCGCTCTTCGGTGTAACCTATTCTCAGGACATTAAGACCAATGCCAACTGCATTCCTTACCGTTATCGTTTGGAAGGTGGTAGTCCAATGCAGTACAATAGTTTGATTACCCGTACGGGTTATACTCGTGGTGGTAATGCCATGTTGTTGATGTTTGTTTCTATGTGGAACAATGGCGCTAACGACTTGGGTGGCAATGGTCAGAAAGATACACAGGTGTTCTGGCGTATAGCTGCTGGCAAGACAACCATCAAGAGTAAATCAACTGGCAAGAATGTAGAATGTGGTGCTGCTTATTCTCCATACGGACGTGGATTCACCCGCTACTTGCCTTCATTGCACTTGTGGAACCTGTTGGAGAAGCATAAAGCTACCGATCAGCGTTCAGAAGCAACCTTGCTTGATCACTATGATATAGCTTCACCTGATTTGGCTAAGAATTCAAAGAATTATCCAGAGTTGCAGGATACCGCTATTTACTATTGTCCAATGGATGGTGATTCTCCAGAGGGTCAGGCTATGCAGGCTTGGGCAAAGAACAGATACCGTATCCAGTTTATGGCAGGTGGTGACATCCCTGTTTACACATCTATGGATGAGGCTACAGCCAAGCCAACAGAAGCAGCCGTGCCAACCTCAAAGGTTTATGGTGATAATCGTTACAACCTGTATAAGATTGCTGGTTGGTGCTCATTCCCTGGCATCAAGAAGTTCTTGGATGATGTTTATGATCCAAACTACCCAACTCATGACATCTCCAGCCGTGATGCCATCGTGATGCGTATCCCAGAGATGTATCTCATCAAGGCAGAATGTCAGTTGGCTCTCGGTGATGGTGGTGCAGCCATGGCAACTATCAACCAGCTCCGTCAGGCGCGTGCTATCGAGGGTAAGGATAATACCTTGAGTGGTAATGCAACCATCGATACCATCCTTGAGGAGCGTGCAGTAGAGTTCTGCGGTGAGCAGATGCGCTGGTTTGATTTGAAGCGTACAGGTAAGCTTTACGAGTACGTACAGAAGTATAATGCACAGGCAGCTGACAACCTGAAGGCTGATGTCAGCAAGCATTATCTCTATCGTCCAATCCCACAGAATGAGATTGACGCTGTTCAGAACTTCACCACAGAGGTGAACAGTACGACAGGTTTCTGGCAGAACCCAGGATACTAATAGATATTTTTGGTTAGAAACACACTAGTTTTGGGCGAGCATCATCGAGGGATGGTGCTCGCTTTCTTTATTCTTAGATTCTTTGCCATTTATCTTAGGATAGTTTGGCAAGTATCTTAGGATATTTTTTAGTGTTTTACTCAAACAAAATCCCCCAACCAAAATTGATTGGCTGGGGGACTTTTTTTGAGTGATATAGTGTTTTATATTACTTTGCAATATACTTTCTGTTGTTGTGGATATAAATACCCTTGTTGAGAGTCTGCAAATCGCTTGTAGAAGCGTTCTTGATTACCAGGCGACCGCTGAGGTCATAGACATTGTTGTCCGCCTTGTTTTTATTATCTAATGTGATACCAGCTATAGAGTTGGTTGCTTCAGTATAAAGAGTAAATGCCAAAATGCATTGTTTTACTTTCGGTGTGAAGGTCAATGTGTGCTCTACAGGAGAATCAAACTCTACAGTATATTTCTTCACGCTCTTGTCCTTTGGGAAGGCATAGGCTGTTGCATCATAGCTTGTACCATTAATCTCGCCGATATAGGCATCAGCAGTATCATAGTTGTTGCGACCCTCAATATCCATCTTGGTTATCTTTACTCCATCAGGAATAATGATGGTGTATTGGTTTGCACTGTACTTGATGTAGTTTGTACCAGACCCAATATCATATGTCTTTCCTTTTTCATTGCTGATGGCGAAACCATTGCTGAAAGAACCTGCTGTTTTATCAGTTAGGGTCTTTGAGTTCAAAGTGAAAGGCCCTTTTGTATCTGTAACCGTAGAACCTGTTGAGGTTGCATTGCATTCATCTGTCCATGATGAATCATATTTCTGAAGCCAGATAGCACCACTGCTTACTGTAATCTTGGAGTTGTTTTTGAATACGAGATTATCCACGAAACGGATATCGATACCCTTCTTGGCTGATATCTGTACGTTGTCGAGTGTCACGTTCATGATGTGGCTTTCTGGGCGACCAACAAAGAAGATAGCATTGCCATCGCAAACATCTGTAGTCTTTACATTCTGCAGATAAATACCATTATAGGTTGGGGTAGTGACATCTACAGCTCTTGCGTTTGCCTTATCTACAGCAGGATCGCTATTGTAGTTCTTGTCGTAGAAGCAGTCGATAGAGAGTGGGTTCTTTACCTTGGTCATGGTGAAGTTAGTAAACTTCCAGTCTTCCTCACCACCGCCACGGAGAGTACCATCGCTATTGATACCTGTCTTCATGCGGATACCTGCAGTGGTACCATTCATGGTAATCTTATCAAACCATACATGCTTGATGTTCTTAGTATAGCTACCGATAGAAGCACCATGCCCTGTTCCGAAGTCGCAGTTCCAAACGTGGATATACTGTGCGTCATTGTCGCAAACTACGTTGTCATCACCTGTACTGATGTTGCAGTTATAGATGTTCATGTGATGACCCCAGATGGAGATACCGTCTGTGTTATGAGAAGGCTGTTCTGTCTTGGTTTCAGAAGAAGGGTTATAGATGGTTACATCATGAACAGTACCATTGTTGGCTCCATTGCTATTACTTAAGGTAATGTTGACACCTGGAGTATTCTGGATCTTGAGATTGCGAATCAGGAATCTGCTGCCTTTCTCGAAGCGGATCATAGCTCCTGGATTGAAAGTCTCTTTGTTGTCGCGAGCCTGCCACCATCGAGTTCCTTGTCCATCAATGATTGATGTCTCGCCTTCACCCTCTATGACAATGTCGCTTTGATTCTTATTCTTGCAACCAATGAATACAGTCTTATTATTTGGAGCCTTGCCGTATTCTACGAGCTTCAAGGTGGCTCCAGCGCAAAGGTGGAGTACTGTTTTTGACTTGATGCTGAGCACCTCGGTCTTACTTGTCATCTGTTTTGCGCTACCAAACATCCACGTACCAGCAGGAATTACGACCATACCGCCAGTTGAAGGAACTGCATCAAGGGCTTTCTGAATAGCTTTGGTGTTATCTGCTGCCGATGTAGATGCACCATAATCCTTGATGTTAAACGTATTTGCTGATGTGATGACTGGCAATTGTGGTAATTCAACTGCTGTCCATCCTTCAGGAGTATTCTGGGCATTTTGCTCAGAAGTAATACCAGTAAAAGTCTGGGACTTGGCAATGCCTGGCAGAGCCAAGAGTGCTGAAAGCACGATAGTTTTGATGATTGATTTTCTCATTGTAATTTAGGCTAAATTTATATTTGTGGCAAAATTACAACTATTCTTTATATTATAAGGTATAATCATCTCAAAATAATACGAAAACGATTGCGTGATTGTACATAAAAAGTGCAATGCTCTCATCGGGCATTGCACTTTTTATGTATTTATGAATTTATCTTTTTGATTTCCTCTATAGATAATCCTGTAGATTGGGAAATGATGTCCATTGGCGTATTTAAAGCAAGAAGTTTGAGGGCGATTTCTTTGGTCTTTTCTTTTTCTCCTTCTGCTCTTCCTTCTGCTCTTCTTTCAGCTCTTCCTTCAATTCTTCCTTCTGTTAGTCCATCTTGATAACCCTCGTCATGGCTGGTATCAAAGAGACTCTTCATGTGTCTAACCGCTTCTAAATGACGGAAATAGGCTTGCTTGTCTTTTTGAGAGAGTGAATCTACACGCAGGCGTTCGCGTGCTTCTGGTAATCCTGCAGCAGTGGCTTTTGAACTGATAGAACCTGTTTTTAGAAATTCAATCCATTCATCAAGTGGAGTAGTTGCTACCTTGTCAAAATCATTGACACGTAGTATGTAGTATTCTGGGAATAAGTCTCCCGGCCCCTTCCTTAGTTCTAAATCTTTATCCTTGATGCCAAAGAATTTCTCATTCTGTCGGATGGAGAGCTTAAGAGTATCATGTGGTTCGTGCTCACCGATGAACTCGGTTTTGCCATGGTAAACATAATCTTTGCCTTGTCCCAGTTTAAAATACACAATATAGATAGAATATACCTTGCTGACAGCTTCGTATGGTTTGACAAAACCAATATACTCTGTTATTGCCTTAGATGCACCATAGCGTATACGGTGGTAATAGGTTACTTCACGGCTATTTTGTACTTCAATGATGCATAATTGCCCATCTTCGCTTTCTGCCAGAATATCTACTCGGTTATATTTATCGTCCTCGTCTTCTTGGTTGCTTTCGCTTTCCAGAAAGCGGTGAATCTTAAATTTCTTTCCAAGTAATGAAGACAGGAAACCTTCAAGCACAACATAGTTTGCCTTGTTGCGCAGCAGACGTTTCATCGCCCAGTCGAATCTTATATAGTTTTCTCCGTTCATTGTCATTTCTTATTTGCTTAATACTTCGCTGCAAAGATACGCTTTTTATTCTAAACTTCCAAGAAAATCAAAAAAAAGTGCAACGCTCAAATTTGAGCATTGCACTTTAATATGATTGATAGTAGGATTACTTCCACTTAGAAGCACCTGCTTCACTGTCAAGGTTTGTATTGAACTTGAATTCACCATTAGCTGGAGCTGTCCAAAGATCAGTCTCAGAACCCTTGAAGTCGATAAGACCTTCAATGCCATATGTAACAGCGTCAGCACCGATAGGTGTGTAAGCAAAGTTAGTCTTGTATGAACCTGCTACAGAAAGCACTGTGCTTGCACCATTCAGAAGAACACTTCCCTTAGCGCCTGGTGTGTAAAGCTGAAGTTTTGCTCCTGCACTTCCGTCTGTAGCCATAGAAGGACCAAAGATGCTGTTGGTGATGTTCAAGTTTGCTGCATTTGTAGCAAAACGGAACAATGGTGTGTTAGCATTTGCTGTAGTCTCCATTGGAGCATAGCAGAATGTACAGTTGTTTACATTTACAGTAGGAGCCTGGGCAGTCTTACGTAAGTCGCAAAGCATAATAATGTTTGTAATAGTACAATCATCGAATGTTACGTTGCGGAAATCTCCACCCTTATCTGCGATAGTTACAACACCCTGATCACCGACACCATCAATTGTACAACCCTTGAAGGTAACGTTCAGGAAGTTGTCGTTGTTCTTCTGACCTCTTACTACACCACGGAAACCGCGGATGTAGCAATCGTTGAAGATGAGTTCACTGATGGTAGAACCAGTACCGCTGACATTGATAACCTGACGGCCACCGAAGCCCTTATCTGTACCAGCGAGGAAGGCATCCTTATCAGCTTGCTTATCGCTAATCATATCGATGCTTTCAAACTTCACCTTATCGATATTAACACCCTTCTTGACGCTCATACCGCCGGAGAAGGTGAACTGAGCGTTACCGCCCAATGTCATACCGGTTATGAAGGTTACATTGCGGTCGAGACTGATAGAGTTGTTGATCTTGTATTCCTGTTCACCACGGAGGATGATAGTCATACCGTCCTTTACCATATTCCAGAACTCAGCAGTCTTCAATGTATCCTTAGCTTCCTTAGCATCCCAGTTGCGGGTATCCAACCACATGCCTTCTCCATACTTCTCGTCGAAGTTGACGCTAGCCTTGGTTGTAGCTGTTGTTTTACCTGCATAGGTAGTATTATTGAAGTCAGAAGAACTGTCGTATGTCTTGAATGTGTATGATGTTTCTGGCTGCAAGCCATAGACATCTACATATCCCTGAGCATAGTCAGCATCGCTTACTTTAACTGAGATGGTATCATGGCTTTCTGCGTCTTCGGCAGGGCAAGCCATTACATACTTGATTTTCTGACCACCTTCAGCCCAGGAAACACGAGCAGCGTTATCAATAGCCTTGGCACCAGAAACCTTTGTTGGGTAGTTGATGCTCTGAGCCTTTACCTCATAATACTCAGATTCCTTGTTGTTGCCAATACACTTGATTCTTACACCATACTTCTCGTCCCATCCTAAGTCATCGAAAGTATAGGTATCATCCTCTGTTGTGGCTTTCTTGATTACTTTCAGGTGATTTGTGCCATCCTCATCTGTAGATGTCACAAGACCCAATTCCAACTCATAACTGGTGGCGCCCTGGATTTTATCCCATTCTACCTTCAAGTTATTTGAGTTGACCGTTGCGCTTGCAATTGGACGGAACAAACGAGGTGCATCGCCCAAGTTGTCATCGTCGCTACAGCTTACCATTGTGGTACCAACTGTAGCAGCGAAAAGCATAGACAATATATATTTATTGTATTTCATAATTACTTACTTTTATTTGTTATGGACTACATACCTCGATTTACTTGTTGCGAATAGCATAACCTTCGTTGGACAAAACACCGTTTGAAGAAGCAATGTTGTCCTTAGGGATAGGCAAGATATATGGAGTTACCTTTTTGCGGAGAGGCTCCATGTCTTCTGCACCTGTTGTCACAACTCCGTCTGTCAAACCAAACCATGAGTATAAGAAAGCCTCATTCATGACACCCTTCTTGATAGTGTTGCCATCTGCGTCGGTTCCATACTTTGTGTTTGTTGTTGGATCAGTATCACTGACAGACATGTATGTATCCAAGAACTTGATATATTTCAAACCATCGAAAGAAGCTCCTGCAGTCTTGATGTCATCATCTGCAAGTGTTGTTGCCTCTTTGTATGGGCTTGCGCTATTATCACGATAAGTGAAATAGTTGTTCTCGAACTGAATCTCGCCATTTACATAGTTGTAGTAGAGGCGTGGTGCGATACCCATATCAACAATTTCTTTAGTCTTGTCGTAGATGAATTCACCATTCTCCAGACGGAGCTGGTTATAGTTCATAGTTACGTCGCGAACCCACTCCAAAGTATTAACGATGGCATCAGAGTAGTAGTTCCAACGAACGAGGTCGAACTTACGGATGCACTCGCCACCAAACTCCCAAGCACGCTCGTTGATGATAGCTTTCTTGAAAGAGTCGTAATCGTTGAGATTATCAACATATTCATTCACCATCTCGTTCTTGTTGGTTGCATTTACAAAGGCACGGTTACGAACTCGCTTCAACATTTCCTTTGCCTCAGCAGTAGGACCATTGTTGATTTCGTTATCAGCCTCAGCGAGGAGCAACAATACATCAGCATATCGGAGAATAGGGAAGTTGATACCTGTACCCTTAGATTCAACGTTGTTGACACTCAAATCCATGCGGCACCATTTAGCTGGCTGGATGTTGACGCCATCCACTGCTGCCTGCTTGTTGTCGTACAACCAACGGTAGTTAGCACATGTAGCCTTCAGACGCTGGTCTTGTGCATTGAATGAGCATGCATAGCTTGGAGTCAGGTTGGTATAAGTTGTACCAGCACCCTTAGAACTTGAAACTACGCTCAAGCCAAGGCACCAACCGATGTCACCACCTGAGTTTGGAACATAACCCATCTCGAACAATACATCACCATTAGCTGGGTTGCAGCCGTTGATTTCATTATCAAAAATCTGCTTGAAGTTGTTGTTGAGCTGACGGTCCTTCAAGGAAATCAACTTCTTGGCATAAGCCTTAGCAACCTTGTAGTAATCGTCTGCAGAAGTAGCTGTAGCCTCGTTACCATTCTCATCTACATAATGTACAGTATATTCGTCGCCTGTACCTGTGCTGCGGGCCATGGTACCATTAGCCTGCATAGAGTAACCGGCACGGAACATAGCCAACTTGGTGATGAAACCAAGAGCGAACTCACGGTTCATGCGCTCTACAGTGGCTTTGCTGCTCCACTGCATCTCACCCTCATTGTTGATGAGGTCCTGAATCAAGCGAGTATAGATAATGTTCTTATCTGTACGTGGATCATTGTGCATATCGTCCTTGGATGTAGGAGTTGTAGCAAATGGCACGTCACCCCAGAAGTTACACATCAGGAAATACCAGTAGGCACGAAGACAGATAGCCTCACCATGAAGCTGCTTCATGTCAGCATCACCTTTCTTGTACGCATCGCTTGCCTCAATACCTTCAATACACTGGTTGGCGAAATCAATGGCTTTCTGGGTGTTGTTCCAGCAGTTCTTGATATCACCGAAGTATGATGGGTTAAGGGCCCAGATTCCGCGACGTGTTGTCTCTGAAGCTTGAGCCTTCTTTACGAAACCGATCTCAACATCAGTATTCTGCATCCAGTTGGTGCTCATACGTGATGTATAAGTGTCCTCGCAGAAGTAGGCATATACATGGTCTACCATCTTGCGGGCATCTGTTGGATTTGAACACAGATAACTCAAATTATCTGTGGACAAGCTCTCTGTGTCCAATAAGTCACTACAAGAGTTAAAGCTTGCTCCTGCAATGAACATTGATATATATAGAAATATACGTTTCATAATTTGTATCTTGTTTTCTATTAGAATGAAATGTTTACACCTGCTGTCCAAGAGAATGACTTAGGATATGATGAGAAGTCGGCACCTGGAGTCAAACCGCTGGTCTTGCTGCCACGGATTGATGAGTTAACCTCTGGGTCATAACCTGAGTAGTTGGTCAAGCAGAACAAGTTTGTCAATGTGCAGTACATGCGCAGTGAGTTGCAAGCGAACTTCTTGGTCCACTCCTTAGGGAATGTGAAACCTACTGTCAAGTTCTGCAAACGGAGGAATGAACCATCCTCAACAGCCCATGATGAAGGTACAGGGTTGTTATCTGACAAAGTTGCTGCGCTCCAAATAGAAGCATTTGCATTCATATTCTTCAATGTCTCGTAATCTGTTACGATTTCACCTGTAGCCTGATCCATGTAAGTCCATGCCTTACCGCCCAAAGTTACAGGAGTCATTTCTTGACGGAGACTTGCGTATGTATTACGGTATGACTGTGATGTAACCATCTTGTCGAGGTTGTAAACGTCATTACCTACTACGAAGTTGAAGTTGGCAGTCAGGTCAAACCACTTGTATGTGGCGTTGAGGCCGAAACCACCCTGGAATTTAGGCTGAGTCTTACCGATGATGGTGCGGTCTGACTCTGAAATCTTCTTGTCACCATCAAGGTCTCTTACCTTCATTGCACCTGGACGGAGACCTGCCTTAGAACCTGCAGTAATGAATGAACCATCTACTACATCTTCCTTCAGGATATAGTTACCGCTCTTGTCAAATACGAATTGAGTCTTGCCGTTCTCATCGGTTGTGGTCTGGAAGTCATCAACAGTGTAGAAACCGTCGCAAACGAAACCATATACCAATCCGAGAGGCTGACCTACAACAACTCGGTAGTCGTCGTAACCACGCATGTCGGTAGAGAAGGCACCAGAGTTGTAAGACTGGTAAGTCTGACCACCAGCCAACTTGTCAACCTTGTTCTTATTGAAACCAACGTTGAAGTTGAAGTTCAAAGAGTAATCCTTTTTGCGGAGGATAGCTGCATTCAAGTTCAACTCAACACCACGGTTAGATGTCTGACCGATGTTCTGCTGCATAGAAGTATAGCCGATTGCTGTTACAGGAGCATCGAGGAGCAGGTCCTTTGTGGTGTTCCAGTAGTAATCCAGGCTACCTGAGATACGCTCATCGAAGAAACCAAAGTCCAAACCAACGTTACGTGTAATGGTGGTTTCCCACTTCAATTCTGGGTTAGCCAACTGAGAATTGTTCAATGTATAGTGAGGGTTCTGCTGGTTACCTGCACCATAATATTTTCCGCTACCATAAGCCTTGTAAGTTGTCTCATACATGGAAGAGCTGATACGGTTGTTACCTGCTGTACCGTAAGAGAAACGGAGTTTCAGGTTAGACAACCAGTCCTTTGTATTTCTCATCCAAGGCTCCTCTGCGATACGCCAACCCAATGCGGCAGCAGGGAAGTAGCCCCAACGGTTGTCCTTCACGAACTTAGAAGAACCATCGGCACGCATAGTGAATGTCAGCAAATAGCGGTCTGCATAAGAGTAGTTCAAACGACCGAAGAAAGAAAGAGTACGATCTTCCTGACCCAATGAAGAGTTGATGGTACGGGAACCTGTTGCACCTGAGTTTGATGCAAGACTTGCAAACATCTTCTCTGGAGCAATGTCCTTCTGGAAGTATTTAGCGATAACACTGAGGCTCTCATTGTTTGTTGCTACATACTCCTGGCCAATCATGGCGTTCAGATTGTGTACCTTGTTAAATGTCTTGTTGTAAGTCAAGGTATGGGTCAAACGGAGCTTCCAAGTATCTTTCTTGGTCCATTCACCCATAGGAAGGCTACCACCATCCTTTACAGCCTTGTCACTTAAAGCTGCATAATAATCTTTCTGCTGGAAGAAGGTGTAGTCGTAACCAGCCTCTGCACGATATGTAAAGTTCTTGAGGAACTTCCATGTAATGGCACCATTATAGTTGTAACGGCGTTCATTCTTTCTTCTCCAGTAGTCATTTACCTTATCCTGCAAACTGCGGGTAATAGAGATGTACTCATCATACTCATCGTCTGGAAGAGTTGAAGGATCGATGTCGAGCTGATCGTAGAGACCATTAACAGGACCCTTGGTAATAGCCTCATAAGAACGAATCTTGTAAGTACCACCACCTGTACCAACACCCTTGGTTGTAACATCAGCCAGACGCATACCGAAGTCGAACTTCAAGTTCTTGCAAATCTCATGATTCAACTTGAAGTTTACATTGAAACGGTCGTAACCGTTGGTCTTCATCAAACTGTTGTCGTTGGTGTAAGTACCGCTGAGGTTGAACTTAGTCTTTTCAGAACCACCGCTAACACTTACGTTGTGAGACTGTGAGAGATCGTGATTGCCGAACATCTCGTTCTGCCAGTCATGCCCCTGCTGATACTGATACAAGTCGAGGTCTCCGAAAGAACCGAAACGCTTTTCGAAGCTACTGATATCAGATGTACCGCGGAGAGCAGCACGCTCATAGTTGTACATAACGTACTGATAAGGAGTCATGGTGTCAAGAGTCTTGGCGATGCTCTTGCCCTGAATGTAGCCATTGTAAGAAACAACTGTCTTACCAGACTTAGCGCCCTTGGTAGTAACCAGAATTACACCATTTGCACCCTGAGAACCATAGATAGCTGTAGAAGCAGCATCCTTCAATACGGTAATGTCCTCAATGTCAGAAGGAGCAATGTCACCGATGCTGGATACTGGGAATCCGTCTACGATATAGAGAGGAGAGTTGTCACCAGTGATAGAACCACCACCACGCACCTTGATGATCATTTCTGCATCAGGTGAACCGTCGGTAGTTGTAATCTGCACACCAGGCAACTTACCTGTCAAAGCTTCTGCTGCATTTGTAACAGGAACCTTGGTCAGGTCTTCACCCTTTACGGTAGCAACGGCACCAGTCAGGTCCTTCTTTCTAACAGTACCATAGCCGATAACGACAACGTCATTCAAGCTGTTTGCTTCGTCTTCAAGTTTTACAGTAATGTTAGTTTTACCTGCAACGTTCACTTCCTTAGATTTCATACCGATGTAAGTAATCTTCAGTTTGTTACCTTTGCCTTTCAAGTTTACGGTGAAATTACCATCAATGTCGGTCACGCCACCATTACCTGCTACACCTACCTCCATGACAGATGCGCCGATAATAGGCTCGCCCGTATTGTCAGTAACAACGCCCTTAACGGTCTGCGCTGAGATGCTCGTTACACAGAACATCAATGCACCTGCTAACGCAATTTTCTTTTTGTTTGAATTACCAGACATACATTTATTTTGGTTAGATTAGTGAAATATTGTATAATTCTGTGCAAATATACGAATATTAGTTTATCTGACAATACATTTTAATATAAAAAATAACGTAAACGTTTTCAATGTTCTTTCACAAAATAGCTTCTGTGTAGTGTTTCCGTTAACATAAAAATCCCCAACAAGAATCCATCGAACTTCTTCCGATGTCCTCTTGTTGGGGATTAACTATGATTTTAGTTGCTTCAATGCAACATCTTCCAATTTAGCTTACTTGATGATAATCTTGCTTGTCTTCTTGCTACCATCAGACATGGTCTTTTCGACGATGTTGATGCCTTTCTGCAACTTGCTTACCTGTACACCGTCGGCAGAGTAGATCTTGGTACTCAAGACATCGGCAGAAGTTGTGATGTTCTCAATACCTGTACTGGTAGTAGCTTCTGTAGCTTCGCCAAGACCACCCATCTCGTTGGCTGCACGAACACTCCATGTAGCAGAAGCATCGTCAACGTTGTAGGTAGGCTCAACGGTGAAGTCAACCACCTTGCCGTTCTTGCATACAGCCCAGAGCAGAGTGTAGTTGCTGTTGTCCCATGTCAGGTTGTTACCAGCAATCTTCACATTAGTTGGAGCTGAAGCCTGTTCTGTGGCAGCAGTTGGATCCCAGTCATCATCACCGCCCATAACGGTTTCGAGGGTGTAGAATGCAGCTTCTTCTGCTGTGAGGACAGGACTTTCTGCTGTCTCGTTGCGACGGTTGGTATAGTTATTTCCATCCTTTGCATCGTAAGCATCATAAACCTGTTTTCTTCCACTTAGATCTACTGCTGTTCCTGTCGTTGTTGTAGAGTTGTATTCTGCAAAGCGCTTAGGATAACCACCGCTCATCTCGTCCCAACCTGCTGCTGTAGGAATCACTTCCATCTTGGTGTCGATGAAGAGAGCGATAGGAGTGCCCTTGCCCCAAGGACGGCCGAGTTTGTACTTGCCGTTGATACCTGCGGTTGATCCGTCCTTGATGGTACAATCCTTGAAGATATAACCATACTTGGTAGGCTGTGAAGGTACGGCGAGATAGCCGGTGCCACACATCAGGAGATCCACATTATTATAATATACGTCACCCTTACCGCAGAGATAGTCGGTGTTACCACGCAGGATACCACCCTCGAAGTAGAAGCGACCCTTCTGATTGTTGGATACGTAGGTGTCCTGATAAGCCCAGAGGTTGACGTTCTTACAGATAGTCTTGTTACTCTTATCGTTGAGTACGATGTCACGACCCTTGCCGTCGCCCATGCTGCTGTACATCTTGATGTCCTGGAAGTAAGTGTTTGTTGCACCGCTTTCCAAACTCAATACATCACCACGTCCAATTCCTTCCAATACGTTTGCCATGCCAAATCCGTTGTTGCACTCCACTGCTGGTACGGTATTGGTAATTGAAGTAGTCTCGTTGCTTTCACCGATGATAGATACATTAGGTGTATTCATATAGGTGGTAGCACTTGGATACTGCTTGCCATCAATACCAGTCACCATGCTGTTCGGATTGGCAGGAATCTTGTAGTCGCCCTGCTTGATGAAGATACGGAAACGCTTGCTGGTATCAGCACGCTTGGCTGCTGCTGCGAGAGCTTCTGTGAATGTTCCGTTTGTTGGTACGATGAAATCATACAGAGCCTTGGTCACTGCAGGCTTCTCCTTGGTGGTGAAGCTGAAGGTAATGTCGCTCTGGATAGCATTGTCTGTCAAGTCGGCTACAGAACCAGCTGCGAGAGCGAAGGTATATTCTGTAGCGTAGCTCAAACCCTTGTAGGCAAAGGTGATGGTCTTGCCAGATACAGTGCCTGTCAAATTCTGGCCATTGAGGGTCGCCTTGGCGCTTTCAGTCAGTTTTACTTTCTCATCGAAGGTCAATACAATCTTACCATTGGCTGAAGCATTGGTTGCACCTGCTGCAGGTACCTGGCTCTTGAGTACAGGAGCTGTGCCGTCATTGAAGAGCTGGGCTGTACCTGTGATATAGATCTGAGCGAGAGCGATACCGTCGTTGGTACCTGTTGTTCCCTTGACAGATGAATTCTTGTCGGCAATCCAGCGAACAAATACTGCAGCCTGGTTGTTGGCATCGGCTGGGAGAGTGAACTCGCCTGCAGTCCAAGCCTTGGCACCTGGTATAGCGATGGCGCCTACCTGGGTCCATTTCTCGCCATCAAGAGAGTACTCTACGTTGTAGGTCTCGTAAGCATTATAGTTGTAGAGCATGCTGCTCTTTACCTTGATATCGGTGAATGCTGTGGCGTTGAACTTAGTTTGCCAGTAGGTTTCACCCAGAGCCTTTGTTGTAGTCTTGGTCCAGTTGACAGCTGCATTCTTGCCTTCGTAACCACCAGCCGTGTTGCTCTTGTCGAGCCAAGGGAATGTGTTACCTTCTGCATCACGGAGTATGAGCTGTACTGCGTCATTGTCTGCTGCTGCAAAGTCGGCTGTGCGACCTTCCTTGCCTTCCTGATAGAAGTCCCATGCCACGATATAGTCCTTGGCAGAGAATGTGGCAGTGAATGCCTGGTCAGCCTTCATCGTAGTTTTGATTTCTGCAGTAGTCTCACCATTGCTCCAGTTGTTGAAGTCGATGATGTCGTTTCCTGTTGCGGTAAGCGTTACCTCTGTACCTTCTTCATACATCTTCTTGCCATCTACCATCTCTGGGGCAGGAGAGAGAGTCACCATATAGTCCTTGGCTCCACCTTCTACGTTTACGTCGAGTGCATAGGTCTTTACCTTCTTGTAGTTGGCAGTGAGAGTCTGGTCTTCTTTTACAGTATATTTGAATTTGCTCTCAGTAGAAAGCTCTGTGCCATTCTTGTCGGTCCAGTTGACAAAATTATAACCGAATTTATCGGCTGCAGTCAGTGTTACCTCGTCGTTCTCCTGATATTCGTCAGACTTAGGATAGACGGTAACGTCTGCGATGCCTTCAGGATTGGTTACGACAGAGAGTTTGTATTTGTTCACAGCAACGAGTGTTCCGTTGACGGTGCCTTCGATAGTAACAGGACCGAAAACTGCCTGCTTGTTAGAATTTACACCTATTGTTGAAGTCAGATAGAAGCCATCGGTACCAGCCAAGGCTGCCTGCTGCTCTGCTGTCAGTGGGATTTCAAACTGATGGATAGCGGTGTTATCATAAGTTTGATCTGATGTAGCCTTGCCTTGACGCCATGCGGTATAGGTGCCCAGTGCTACTACTTCTCCGTTTGCCTTATGAGCGCTGATAACGATTCCTTTTTCTACATTCGTACCACAGCGGTTAACATAACCGCTCACCTTGGTTGGGGTGAAAGTAAGTCCTGCAGCAGGACGAACAAACCAGTTGAGTTCAGTTTGCTTAGTTCCTGAGTCATTATTTATTTTGAGACCTTTGATACCTGATGCGGTACCATCTGCCTTGGTAATTTCGAGAATTCCTTTCAAAGATAAGTTTGCTCCGTAATCAAATGCGATGGTGCTGAAAGCATCAGTAGGAGAGGTACTGTTGGCACTTGCATTGTTAATGTCGTTCATCGCAAATACGACGCTGGCAGCCTCATTGTTGAAAGTCTTGCCAGCAGGTTCGCTTGCAATGACAGGAAGGGTAATCTTCAAATAGCTATAGTATGAACCATCGCCAATGACGATGTTCACAGTTTCAGCACTTGATGCAATGGTCTGGCTAATCACTTTACCTGATGTGTATTCAGCCTGTCCATCAATTTTTGTCGTTGTGATGTTGTAGTATGCAGCCATTTCGATGGTCGCACCCTTGCAAGAAGGAACAGTGATGATGCCGTTTGCATTCATCTGTGCCCATTCGTCTGCACGACCTACGTTATTGAACTTTCCCTTGGTTGTGGCATCAAGGTCAATCTTTACATCAATGGTTTCACCATCAACAGTCGCCTGAGTTACCAAGATACCAGCCTTTTTCTCAACGTTGATATCCTGAGCACCATTTTTGTGACCGAAGTAATAGGTGAGGGTTGTTGCCTCTGTGCGGTCGGCAAGCGACTTGGTGTTGGCTGTAAAGACTGGAGTCAACGTAGCGCTTGCGCTTGGGGCAGTGATGGTTTCACCTGGTTTATAGGTGTTGGTGCCATCTGTCCAACCTGTTAATGTACTTCCGGCAACATAGAGAGAGGTGTTTGTAGGAAGTGTATAGCTACTTCCACCTTCTACTGTTGCGTTTGCAGGAAGAGTTCCTTCTGCAGTAATCGTTCCTAAAGAATAAGTGAGGGTAATTTCACTTGCTTTTGTAACGACCGAAACAAGGAGAACTATAAGAGATAGTCCGAATCTCAGTAGATTCTTTTTCATTTGTTTGCCTTTTTAGGTTGTTGTACTTATTATTTTTATTCACTACCGTCCCGTTAAAGTGGACTAATCGTTCTTTGAAATCATTGAAAATAAGTCTTTTATGAGCAGTTTCCATTGACGGACAAAACACCGCTCAGGGAACTGTTCGATAAGACTTATTCCAATGATGTCAAAGAGCAATTTGGTCCCCTCATTCCGGGGCTATTTGATTAATATTAAACTCGTCCCAATTTTAACGGGACTCTAATGATTTAACATATTTCTTTCCCTTAACGACAACTACGCCATGATAACCTTCTCCAACACGCTGACCGTTAAGATTATATATAGCATTATCTTTTTCAGACTCTCTGGAAAGACCTAATACAGGAACAGTAGTAGCAAGGCCTCCAACAAGCGTTATCTCCTCACCTGCATTAGTTGGAATATCATAGAGATAAGTATCCGGAAGCGTAGTGGCAGGAATCTTACTTGCATCCTTGACTATAGGCTCCGGCATGCCGTAAGGCTGCATCAAAGAATTGGTATTATTGCCTTCTGCTACAGAAAGAGCTGTACCATCGGCATTTGTCAATGGTGTTGCAGTACGCAGACGTAAGTTTCCGCCGACAGTAGACTTCACTGCAAGCTTCTCTATCTTGCCGTCAACCCATTTCATATCTGTCACCACAAATCCGCCACGGGCACACAGTCCTTTCACTTCGCCACCGGCTTTCCATTCCGTAGGCAATGCAGGAAGAACATGCAAGAAGCCGGCATGTGACTGCACAAGCATCTCTGCTATAGCTGCAGTAGCTCCGAAGTTTCCGTCAATCTGGAATGGAGGATGGGCATCAAACATATTTGCATACGAGCCGCCGTCGGAAGAAGCGATTGTCACATTAGGGTCGAGCAGGACAAGCTGGTTCTTAAGAATCTTCATGGCATGGTCTCCATCAAGCATACGTGCCCACATGGCTTCCTTCCATCCCATCGACCATCCGCGGGCAGCATCGCCACGTCCGACAAGACTCTTGTGTACTGCCTGATAAAGTGTAGCGTTTTCGTATGGAGAAACCTGATTGCCAGGATAAGCGCCCCAGAGATGAGACAGATGACGATGAGACGAATTCTCTTTATCCCAGTCTTCCTGCCATTCCTGTACCTGTCCGTATTTACCAATCTTCCATGGAGTAATCTGTGCCTTCAGAGCATCAAGAGCATCTGCGAAATCCGCATCCTCACCAAGAGCACGAGCTGCAAGAGCTGTATTCTTCAACAAGTCATAGACCATCTCGTTATCCATGGCAACTCCTCCGAAAAGGGCAATGTTTGCAGTTTTACCGTCAGGCTTGGTATAAGAGCCTATACCAGGATGATTCTCCGGTGAGTTGCTCGGACAAACAACCATATACCCTGTATTCGGATCCTTCACAAGAAAATCCTGGAAGAATTCTGCCGCTCCCTTCATTATAGGATAGACCTCTGCAAGATATGTCTTGTCGCCAGAGAAGAGATAACGCTCCCAAAGGTGAGAGCAGAACCATGCGTTACATGTAGGCCATACTCCTACGGTGCCATTGTCTACCGCACCTGTCGTACGCCAAATATCTGTATTATGATGTAAAGCCCATCCACGTGCGCCATACATCTTCTTAGCTGTTTCCGCACCTGTAACACTTACATCCTTGACCATCTCGACAAACGGCTCATGGCATTCTGCAAGATTTGTGACTTCTGCAGGCCAGTAGTTCATCTCAACATTGATATTTGATGTGTATTTCGAATCCCAAGCCGGATACTGACGCGCATCAGGATTCCAGATGCCCTGCAGATTAGCTGGCTGTGTGCCTGGTTGTGAAGAAGATATGAGCAGGTAACGTCCAAACTGGAAGTAGTTGGCTGCCAACTGAGGATCAGAAGTCTTATGGAACTCCTTTATACGCTGTTCCGTGTTCTTGGACTCCTGTGTAGCATTACCTGCAAGAGTCAGGTCCACACGGTCAAACTGTGCCCTGTAGACAGATTCATGATCCGAAAGCGTTGTAACATAATCTTTCTTGCTGTTCTCGTAAGCTTCCAGATAGGCAAGAGCTGATGCACTTGCATCACCGCTTACATCATCATATTTCTTGAAATTAGTGGCTTGCGAAATAATGATTGTAGCGTATGTAGCACCTGTCACATTAAGACGCGGAGCATTTGTAGCGGCTCCCACTGTTCCCTGAGCATAGATATTGACATTGTCGTTTGTAATAGTGCCGTCAGTGTCCACAATACGCAGATAAGTACAAAGGTTGAGCTTGTTTTCCACATTCTCACACTTGTCACGTGCCGGTCCCATCGTTGCCTTGACAGTATGCTCGTCATAGAGGACGTTAGACGTGAGCTTCTCTATATTCGACTTATTACAACCGGCATAAGCCACATTGAAGTCGAGTTTACCTTTCTGGTCCGCTTCAAGACGCACCACTGTGACATTATCCTTGAAAGAAGTGAATACTGTACGCTTATACCCTACACCTTTCACATGATACTCCACATTGCTTGTTGCAGTATTCATATCAAGATAGCGAACATAGCCTTGTGCATCAACAGCATCCGAAGTCTGTGCACTTTCCATATCATCGAAACGCTGTCCCGGGAAGCCAAGCAAGACAACACCTGCTGCACGATAACTTGCTCCATGCGAGCCTTGCGACATCCAGTTCGTAACTGCAAGATTCTGTACCGAAGCATAATCTTTATTGAAGATGCCTTGCTGTACTTCTCTGAGTACTCCAAAAGCATTTGCATTATAGTTCGTGTTCGGTCCCTGGTCCCAGAATGTATCTTCGTTGAGCTGGAGCGTATCGCATGCGACACTACCGGAGTGCATAACACCAAGACGACCGTTTCCCAACGGTAGAGCTTCTTCCCAATAGCCTGCTGGCTTGTTGTACCACAAATGATTCTTGCTTTCTATTGTAGGAGCAGGTATCGGATCGGTATCGGCGGTGATGAAACTGAACGTCAAGGCTTTCGCAAGCACATTTCCAGAAAGGTCACTTACTGTATTTGCCGGTAGCTCAAAGTTATACTTCGCACTTTTGTCAAGAGCAGAATAGCTGAAACGAATTACATTGCCGTTTACTGTTGGAGCAAGCTTGACAACACTGTTTGTATTTGCATTCGTAAGCGTTGCCGCTGCCCCATCCGCCACATGCACACTCTCGTCAAAGTTCAAAGCAATGGTTCCTGTTGTCACGACATTATCCTCATTATCCTTTGGACGGCTTGATACGAATGCCGGTGCTTCATGGTCGTCAGCAAGCACCTTTACATATTTCAGATTGTAATTGCTCTTCTTCGTGGCACTGACAATAAAGAGTCTCACTATGACATTCTCCTTATTGTCGGCATCAAGAGAGTAAACAGCATCATTATATTTATTCCAATGACTGCCGCTGACATAGTCATCAAGTGTTGTCCATGTCGTCCCTCCATCAACGGAATACGCCACACCAAAATGTGTGGAGCTACTTGAGCCGTCGCCTATAGCGAAATTAAGTTTCACGTTGTTCAGGTTTACAGTAGGGAAATTCACTTCGAAATATTGGTCATGTGTTGAGGCATCACCATAGTTTTCCTTTTGTGTAAATTTATCTATCGAAGCTGTGTTCAGACGCAAGACATAGCTGTCCGAACTTTGCTTTACCTCCCACTTGCCGTCACTTGTCTTCAGCGAAAGCTTATAGTTGGTCCGTACTCCAGAACATGTGTTCGGCAGAAACACCGGTTGTTTACTTTTCCATGCGGTATTGCTTATCGCCTGCCATCCGCTGCCATCCGGAGTGTAGGTCACAACAGTTCCGCTGCTTGAGCTTTCCCATCCCTCCGAGAACACCCATGACGCAACAGCTGTCTGTTGCGCATGGCTGATAACAGGATTCGCAAAGGTAAAAGCCAAAAGCATCAGAGCCACATGGAATAAATGACTCATCATTCTTTTCATAATTTTACTTTTTAATTGTTTTTAGATTACACTACCGTCCCGTTAAAGTGGACTAATCGTTCTTTGAAATCGTTGAAAATAAGGGCTCAGGTGCGGAAGTCCGTGGATGGCCCACCAGGCATGTAAACCAAAAGATCATCATCGCACGGTACATGTTTTCCAATAAAAAGTAGTACCTTT
>OMDB01000232.1_pt1 | contig 33190 bp, 31 predicted proteins | sample 1645161 | NCBI WGS metagenome assembly OMDB01 (sample SAMEA103958135, study PRJEB25191) | human gut metagenome
TTTTTATTGCTTATTATCCGCACCCAAAAAGTTGCATTTATAAGTTGAACTCAAGATAAATAAATTGGGAACATTAGGTATTTCTGATACAACTACTCTTAAAGAACGAAAAGCTTATCTAGATAGGTGTTTTAATGATTCATTGGAAGAAATTCGCACTTCTATACACTATCATGATTTTGCAGACCCTATAGTGACAATGATTTCTGAATTATGTAATCCAGATCCTACAAGAAGAAATGATGAAAAGACGTTGAGAGAACGAGGAAGTAATTATTCGCTATATCGTTATATAACAAAGTTGGATTATTTAAGTAATAAAGCTTCTATAAAATTGCGTAAAAATGGCTCTATTAATTGAAAATACAGAAAGAAAACTTTTGCCAACATGGAAAAGTTTTACTAGTTCTTTTCCTGAACTTCAACCGATAAGACCGTCTAATATAGAAAAAGGAGATATATCTTCTTTTGTGCATGATTGGAAAGGTTGTAAAAATCTAGCTAATGCGGGAGATTTGATATCTGCTGCAATTGTAAATGCTCGCACAGATGAAGCTGAAGTTATTGAAGCAGCAAACTATATATTATCTTCTAATGATACCCCCAGTCCTGCTTTGTCTAAAGTTTCTAAGTCTATTCTTCAAATTGAAGATAAAGAAATAGAAAGTGGTGGGAATTTTGAAATTTATTTGCGTATTGCAAAAATAAAGGATTTGTTAATTAAATACCCTACAGATGCAATACTTCATATTGAAATAGCGAGAAATTATCTCTTGTTAGGGCAGATAAAACATGCTCAGAATCATGTTGATATAGCATTATATTTTGATTGTCATAATAGATATATAACAAGATGTGCTGCTAGGTTCTATATTCATTTGAAAGAATATGAAAAGGCTTTGTATGTGGTGAGAAGGAGTTCATTGACTAAAATAGATCCATGGTTGATGGCATCTGAAATAGGAATATCACAGCTATTAAATAAAACATCTAGGAATATAAAAAAAGGATTAACAATTATCGATTCTAATAATTATAGTGCTTTTGATATAACAGAATTGTGTTCGGCCATTGGGACGCAAGAACTAATGAGTGGGGCATATTCAAAAAGTCGTAAATTGTTTAATGCTTCATTGGAAATGCCAAATAGTAATAGTTTGGCGCAAGCTAAATGGGTTTCTAATGAAGATAATATAGAATTGAATTTTGGGCATGTTAATTTGAATTCAGGGAATTTTTGGGAGGCAAAATGCTATAACTCTTTCAAGATGGAAGATTATGTAAGATCTTTAGATTTTGCAAAGCAATGGATAGAGCAAGAGCCATATTCAACTAGGGCTATACAGCAAGCATATGGACTTTCGATTACATATTTACATAATCTTTCGCAAGGACAGGAAATTATGGAAAAAGCTCTGAAGACACATATTGGCAATCCTGTTTTTATAAATAATTATGCTTACGCTTTAGCATTGGATGGAAAAATAGAAGAGGCAGAAAGGGTGATTTCTAAAATAAAGAAAATAGATTTGTTATCAATAAGCACTGCGGATATATGCCTTACGGCGACCAAAGGCATGATTGCGTTTAGAAAGGGCAATGTAGATAAAGGTATGTCTTTATATATTAATGCGATTGAAAAATCGAGAGATAGAAGTGATTATCCGGAGTTAAATCACTCGGCATTGTTAAATTTTTGCAGAGAAATTCTCATCTATGAAAATTCTGTAGATAATAAAAGCTATGTTTTGAGTATTATAGAGAAATTACCACAGGATAATCAAAACAAAGAATTAGTAAATCTGCGAGAGCAAGTAATTGCATTATTGAACAATAAATATGAGTAGTTGTTTTCTGCATCGAAAAATAGCGTAGTTCAAAATTATTATAGGAGATTTCAGTTTGAGGCAGGGTTGACATTTTGCAGGATGAAACCTTTACAATGATTTGATTTTCATATCTTTGTGAAGATTATTATTGATATGGTTAAAAAAAAGCTTTTTCTGTGGTTCTCCGAATGTGGTCAGAAATGGCTTGAGAGAGCGAAAACAACTGTATAAATGTAAAGACTGTGGAAGGCAGTTTATAGGTGGCCATCGTAGAGATAAGTTTCAAGTAATCAGTGACTATGTAGAGGGTAAGCAAACCTTGAAGCAACTTGCGGTCAAGTATGGCGTCAGCGAAAAGACGATTCGTCGTGATCTTGAAGGAATGCGCTATATTCACAAGATTGTAAAGGATAAAGATGTTACCATACAGATGGATACAACCTATTGGGGAAGAAACTTCGGACTGATGGTTATCAGGGATGCTCTACGTGGCAAAGTCCTATGGCCCAAATATGTCCATCACGAGACTATTGCGCAGTATGTTGAGGGTGTGGAATGGCTCAAAGGTCATGGCTTTAGAATATATGGCGCAGTGATAGACGGAAAGAAAGGGTTGCCTCAGGCTCTATGGCCTGTCCGTGTGCAGATGTGCCAGTTCCATCAGATGCTGATAGTTCGCAGATATCTTACACAAGAGCCTGATTTAGATGCCTCCCGAGAACTATTAGGCCTTGTAAATATGATTACTAAGACAGATAAAGAGAGCTTTACAGGAGCATTGAACGAGTGGTATGGGAAGTATAAGGACGTACTGAATGAACGGGTTCATGATAAAAGAATCAAACGCCATACTCCTCCATATATGCGACCGAGACTTCGCAGCGCTTATCTTAGCCTGAAGCGCAACATGCCTTTGCTTTGGACTTTTTATGATTATCCAGAAACCGGGTTGCCTAACACTAATAACGGGCTTGAAGGGTTATTCTCTGACCTGAAATCCAAGGTGAGAGTTCATCGCGGTATCAGCAAGGAACACAGAAAGAAACTGTTGGATGAATACATCGCACGTCATTACTAAACTGTAACTTGTGAAAATCAATCCTACTTTTTGTCCATTAGAGAGTTTTTATATACAAATCATCCTACAAAATGTCCACCCTGCCCAGTTTGATGACTACTAAACAAACAACCTGAAAGTTGTAGTATCTCGATTATTTATAGTACCTTTGTCTGTGCTAAGACAAAGGTATTTTGATATATACAATGACGGAAGTGCAAATGAATTCGACTTTGGTACAGACAAAAGAAGTTGTCGCAGAGGAAATGGATGTGTGGATGTCGTATTCGCAGATGATTGCGACTATTATGTCAACCCGAATGGAGCAACTAGGAATGACTCAAAAGGCACTAGCGTTGAAGATGAATTGCTCGCAGCAATACATTTCCAAAGTGTTGAAAGGTCGTGAAAATCTGTCATTGGAAACGCTATGCAAGATTGAAAATGCACTGAATGTCAGAATACTAAATGGTAAGATAAATAAGTAGTAACTACTCATAATAAGGCAAGGATATGTCAACACAAAGTGAAGCAGCATTGGAAGCCGGATTGATAGCCACTCTTCAACAAATGGACTATGAATATGTCCAAATTGTAGAAGAGGATAATATGTATGCCAATTTTAAACGACAGTTAGAGGTTCATAACCGTAAACGACTGGAGGAACATGGGCGTAGTGAATTTACGACAGAAGAGTTTGAGAAGATTCTCATATACCTTGAAGGTGGTACTCGCTTTGAAAAGGCAAAGAAACTCCGTGACTTATATCCGCTTGATACAGCTGATGGACAGCGTATATGGGTGGAGTTTCTAAATAGGCAGCAGTGGTGTCAGAATGAATTTCAGGTTTCCAACCAAATTACAGTGGAAGGACGTAAAAAATGCCGTTATGATGTGACGATTCTAATCAATGGTTTGCCACTTGTACAGATTGAATTGAAACGTCGTGGCGTGGAACTTAAACAGGCATACAACCAAATACAGCGTTATCACAAGACTTCGTTTCACGGATTGTTTGATTATATCCAACTGTTTGTCATATCCAACGGTGTGAATACTCGCTATTTTGCCAATAATCCAAATAGTGGGTATAAGTTCACATTCAACTGGACAGATGCCGCCAATCATCCGTTCAATGAATTGGATAAGTTTGCCGTATTTTTCTTGGAAAAATGTACGCTTGGCAAAATCATAGGAAAGTATATTGTGTTGCATGAAGGCGACAAGTGCTTGATGGTACTTCGTCCTTACCAATTCTATGCGGTAGAGAAGATTTTGGACCGTGTACAAAACTCCAATGATAATGGTTATATCTGGCATACAACAGGTGCCGGAAAAACATTGACCTCATTCAAGGCTGCACAACTTGTATCAGAATTGGATGATGTGGATAAGGTGATGTTTGTTGTTGACCGTCATGACCTCGATACTCAGACGCAATCGGAATACGAGGCTTTTGAGCCGGGTGCAGTGGATAGTACCGACAATACGGATGAACTCGTGAAGCGACTTCAAAGCAATTCCAAAATTATCATAACCACCATTCAAAAACTTAATGCGGCAGTTAGTAAGACTTGGTATAGCAGTAAGATTGATGCTATCCGTCATTCACGCATCGTGATGATTTTTGATGAGTGTCACCGTAGTCATTTCGGGGATAGCCATAAAAAGATTATGAAGTTCTTTGATAATGCTCAGATTTTTGGCTTTACGGGAACACCTATCTTTACTGAAAATGCAGTGGATGGGCATACGACAAAAGAGATTTTCGGAAACTGTCTTCATAAATATCTCATTAAAGACGCTATTGCTGATGAAAATGTGCTTGGTTTCCTCGTGGAGTATTATCATGGTAACGAGATTGTAGATAACGATAACCAAGCTCGTATGGAAGAGATTGCAAGATTTATCCTTAACAACTTCAATAAATCTACATTTGATGGAGAGTTTGATGCATTGTTTGCTGTGCAGTCTGTTCCTATGCTTATCCGCTATTACAAGATTTTCAAATCATTGAATCCTAAAATCCGTATAGGTGCAGTATTTACATACGCAGCCAATAATAGTCAAGATGATGAACAGACCGGTATGGGCACGGGAAAATATGTCAGCGAAAGTGTGGGCGAAGCAGATGAACTGCAATCCATTATAGATGATTATAATGAAAACTTCGGCACATCTTTTACCACAGAGAACTTTCGTGCTTACTATGATGACATCAACCTGCGCATGAAAAAGAAGAAAGCGGATATGAAACCGCTTGACCTTTGTCTTGTCGTGGGAATGTTCCTTACAGGTTTCGACAGTAAAAAGCTGAACACGCTTTATGTGGATAAGAATATGGAATATCACGGTTTGCTGCAAGCGTTCAGTCGTACCAACCGGGTGTTGAACGAGAAGAAACGATTCGGCAAGATTGTGTGCTTCCGCGACTTGAAAAATAATGTTGATACGTCTATAAAATTGTTTAGCAATTCCGACAATCCTGAAGATATAGTACGTCCTCCGTTTGAAAAAGTAAAACAGGAGTACAAGACGTTGGCAACAGATTTTCTGCAAAAATACCCAACGCCAAGCAGTATAGACCTTCTGCAAAGTGAAAATGACAAGAAGAATTTTGTATTAGCATTCCGAGACATTATCCGTAAACATGCAGAAATTCAGATATACGAAGATTACAGCGAGGATGCAGAAGACCTCGGTATGACTGAACAGCAGTTTAACGATTATAAGAGTAAATACCTTGATATTACAGTTGGGTTTATTGATCCACCTGCTACACCGTCAACTGTTGCGGAAGATCCTACCCCATACGGAAATAATCAAGGGTTGGAAGACATTGATTTCTGTCTTGAACTTCTGCATAGTGACATTATCAATGTGGTGTATATTCTTGAACTCATTGCGGAGCTTGACCCGTATAGCGATGATTATTCAGAAAAGCGGAAGCATATCCTTGATACAATGATTAAGGATGCCGGAATGCGAGGCAAGGCAAAACTCATTGACGGTTTTATCCAAAAGAATGTAGATGAAGACAAAGAAAACTTCATGAATGGACGCAATAGAGCAGATGGAACAAATGAATTAGAGGAACGTCTGAACCAATATATTGTGTCAGAACGCAATAAGGCTGTGAGTGATTTGGCGGATGATGAACAAATTTCTGCCGAAGTGCTTAATCTTTACATAAAAGAGTATGACTATTTACAAAAAGAACAGCCGGAGATTATACAAAAGGCATTGAAAGAGAAGCATCTCGGTCTTATCAAAACCCGAAAGGCTTTGATAAGAATAATGGAAAGATTGCGTAGTATTATAAAAACTTTTAGTTGGGAATAAGGATGTCAACATACAAAATAAATAATGAGCAATTAACGCTTATAAAAGAGAAACCATTTAAGTTGGAGAAGGAAATTCAAAACATCGTTGAAAAGAATCTCCAAACATTGCTTGGACTTGATTTTATCAAGACGGAATTTTCTATTGGTTCTTTCCGTATAGACTCTTTGGCTTTTGATTCAGAGAAAAAGTCCTTTGTAATAATAGAATATAAAAGAGATAAGAATTTTAGTGTAATAGACCAAGGTTATGCTTATCTATCCCTGATGTTAAATAACAAGGCTGAATTTATTTTAGAGTACAACGAGTCTAAATCGGGTACACTCAAACGAAACGATGTGGATTGGTCTCAGTCAAAGGTGGTGTTTGTTTCTCCTAATTTTACAACATATCAAAAAGAAGCTATCAATTTCAAAGATTTGCCTATAGAACTATGGGAAATCAAACGTTTTACAAATGATACACTTTCCTTTGAACAGATAGTAAACCATTCAAGCAAGGAAAGTATTAAAACAGTCTCTAATAGTGAGACGATAACTACTGTAAGTAAAGAAATTAAAGTATATAGTGAACAGGATCATTTAGAGAATATAGAAGATGATTTCCTCAACATCTATGCGGAAATCAAAGAGTTTTTACTATCATTTGGAGAAGATATTACAATATACCCCAAAAAGAAAACGATAGGTTTCAAAATTGGAGGAAAGGTATTTTGTGATATAGTCATGCAAAACAAGGGCATAAGGCTATTTCTCAATGCTAAGAAAGGAACACTCAAAGACCCAGAAGGTATTACCCGTGATGTGTCGGAAGTCGGACATTGGGGGAATGGGGCTTACGAGGTTCGTTTTCCGTTGAAAAACGATATTGAAATAGATTCTGTTTTTAACTTGCTGCGTCAAACAATAAATAATAATAAGGAATAAAGCATATGGCTTATTTTAACACTACCATAAAGGATTTGATTTCCGAGAGAATAGGTCGGAATACATTTTTACCTGCAATTCAGAGAGAATATGTTTGGAATCCTGCACAAGTGGAAAAACTCTTTGACTCAATTATGTGTGGCTATCCTATTAGCTCTTTTTTATTTTGGAAAATTAGAGAAGAAAAGAAAAAAGATTGGACTTCATATGAGTTTATAAGAGATTTTGATCAAGAAAGGCCTCATAATAAGGAAGCTAATTTGGATGGTGTGAATCAAGACATCTACTTGGTTTTGGATGGACAACAAAGAATAACATCTATAAATATAGCCTTACGTGGTACATATCGTTTTTTCTATAGGAAGTGGAGAACAACCAAACTTTATTTGAACCTTCTTTGGGATAAGGGTGATGATAATCCAGAGGAAATGACGTATCAATTTTTATTTAAAGAAGATGAGCAGCCTCTTTCAAGAACCGATTACCCACAGTTGTGGTATCGTGTTGGCGATATATTAAATTATGATGATGCAGAAGATGCTAAGGATTCCATAGAAAATAAGCTTGCCAGTCTTGATGAAGAGTCAAAAAAGAAAGCGAGAAAAATGATTAGCAAGTTATTTAGCGTTGTCAATGTGTCGCAAAATATTAACTATTATGAAGAAAAATCGGATGATTATGATAAAGTGTTAGAGATATTCATTCGTACTAATACTGGTGGGCAAAAATTAGAGTATAGTGATATTCTTTTGTCAACAGCGACAGCTAAGTGGCGAACTCTGAATGCTAGAGAAGAAATTAATAAGTTTACCGATGAAATAAATAAAATAGGAACAGGTTATAATTTTGGTAAAGACTTCGTAATGAAAGGAGCAATGTATCTGACAGAAAACCTTCCTATACAATATAAGCTCAGTTCATTTACAAAGAAAAATTTGGAATGTATCGAGGATCATTGGGATGATACTAAAGAGGCTATTGCTAATAGTGTTCAATTGATTAGTCGATATGGTTTTACGGATAAAAATCTAGTGGCAAGATTGGTCTTACTTCCTGTTGCTCAATATTTGCGAGGGAAGCATAATAGTTATCTGACTTCCTCTAATCAGAAAGATGTAGCAGATCAAAATAATATCCAGAAATGGATTATCATGATGTTGCTTAAAGGTGTATTAGGAAGTGCAACTGATAATAAATTGAATATTATGAGACCTGTCGTTAGTGCAATAACGGATTATTTTCCTTATGTTGAACTTAGTAAAGAGTTAAAAATTGAAATGACGTTCAATGATATGGAGATAGAGAACCTGTTGAACTATAATTATGGGACTAGGTATAGTTATCTGATTTTATCATTGTTATATCCTGGACGAGATTGGAAAGACAAGAAATACAATGAAGATCATATCTATCCACAAAATGAGTTTAAAATCAAAAATCTTAGAGCGAAAGGATACGATGATGCAACAATAGAAAAGTATCAAGCTTGCTATAATTCAATTTTGAATTTAGAACTGTTGGATGATTTTGAAAATAAATCTAAAAATGCTAAGCCTTTTGATATCTGGTTGAAAGATCGGGATGATAATTTCAAGGAACGGCATCATATTCCAGAAATGAATGACTATAGTTTGAATCATTTTCTAGAATTTATACAAAAACGTAAAGATTTACTGATTAAACAAATTAAAGAATTTAACTTGCAATAAGTTAATAGACTAAGATTATGAGCGAAGAATTACAGCAGAAACTCCGTGACCAACTTTGGGAGGTCGCAAATCGTTTGCGTGGCAATATGTCGGCAAGCGACTTTATGTATTTTACATTAGGTTTTATCTTCTATAAGTACTTGTCGGAGAAAATAGAAAAGTATGCCAACAATGCCTTGGTGGATGATGAAATAACCTTTAAGGAATTATGGGAAATGAATGATGCCGATGCTGTGGAACTGCAAGAGGAAGCAAAGAACCAATGCTTGGAGAATATCGGTTATTTCATAGAACCAAAATTTTTGTTTTCGTCCGTAATAGAGGCTATCAAGCGTAAAGAAAACATATTGCCTATGCTCGAACGTTCATTGAAGCGAATTGAGGATAGTACATTGGGACAAGATAGCGAGGAAGATTTTGGCGGACTATTCTCGGATATAGATTTGGCTTCGCCTAAATTGGGCAAAACTGCTGATGACAAGAATACACTCGTCAGCAATGTGCTTCTTGCATTGGACGATATAGATTTTGGTGTAGAGGCATCGCAGGAGATTGATATTTTGGGTGATGCTTACGAATATATGATTTCGCAATTTGCCGCAGGGGCCGGGAAAAAAGCTGGAGAGTTCTATACTCCGCAGGAAGTCAGCCGTATCTTAGCAGAGATTGTTTCCATTGGACACCAGCGTTTGCGCAATGTATATGACCCTACTTGCGGTAGCGGTTCGTTACTTCTTCGTGCTGCTAATATCGGAAATGCAGTTGATATTTATGGACAAGAAAAGAATCCTACAACTTATAACCTTGCCCGAATGAATATGTTACTTCATGGCATCAGATTCAGCAACTTCAAGATTGAAAATGGTGATACGCTTGAATGGGATGCGTTTGGTGACACTCAGTTTGATGCTGTGGTTGCAAATCCTCCGTTCTCTGCAGAATGGAGTGCTGCCGATAAATTCAATACAGATGATCGTTTCAGCAAAGCGGGACGGCTTGCTCCACGTAAGACTGCCGATTATGCTTTTATTCTGCACATGATTTATCACTTGAACGAGGGTGGAACAATGGCTTGTGTTGCTCCGCATGGTGTACTATTCCGAGGAAATGCGGAAGGAGTTATCCGCCGTTTCCTTATAGAAAAGAAAAACTATGTGGATGCCATTATAGGATTACCTGCGAATATTTTCTATGGTACAAGTATTCCGACTTGTATTCTTGTTTTCAAGAAGTGCCGTAAAGAAGATGACAATATTCTGTTTATAGATGCAAGCAAGGAGTTTGAAAAGGTAAAGACCCAGAACAAGCTCCGTGAGCAGCATATCCAAAAGATTGTCGAGACCTATCGTGACCGCAAGGAAATAGAAAAGTACAGTCACCTTGCCTCTCTTCAAGAAATAGCCGAGAATGACTACAATCTGAATATCCCTCGTTACGTTGATACCTTTGAAGAGGAAGAACCGATTGACATCAAGGCAGTAATGGCAGAAATAAAGGAATTGGAAACCAAACGTGCTGAACTCGATAAAGAGATTGAGGTGTATCTGAAAGAATTGGGACTGGTAGAATAGTTCAGAAAAGTAATAGCAATGGGTGAAAATGACAACATACCTCAGATGACTCCTTCATTTGAGAATATATGCCGCAAGGATGAAAACGGGAATGAATACTGGAGTTCTCGTGACCTTTGTGGTGCAATGGGCTATTCTGCTTATTGGAAATTCCAAAGGGTCATAGATAAAGCCATCAAGGTTGCCGGAGAAAGGGGGATGAATGTGGATGACCATTTCAACCAAGCGGTTGATATGGTCAAGATAGGAAATGGTTCATTCCGCAAAGTAAATATATTCCGTCTCTCTCGTATGGCATGTATGATTATTGCGGAAAATGCAGATGGCAAAAAGTTGCTCGTCCAACAGGCACGAGACTTTTTCTCACAATCTGTCTCAATGGCTGAGCTTATGCATAATTCATTAAGTTCTAATATATTGTTGTATAAAACAGCACAAGGAGAGGCACGGGTAGAAGTCATTTTCAACAGCGAAACATTCTGGATGTCACAAAAAAGAATGGCGGACTTGTTTGGGGTTGATGTCAGAACCATAAATTATCATCTCGGACAAATTTACGAAACAGGAGAACTTTCCAAAGAGGCAACTATCCGAAAAATTGGGATAGTTCAAACAGAAGGAGAACGGGAAGTGGAACGTATGCCGCTATTCTATAACCTTGATGCTATTGTAGCGGTGGGGTATAGAGTAAACAGTTATCAAGCTACTCAGTTCCGCATTTGGGCTACTTCAGTGCTGAAAGAGTTTATCATTAAAGGATATGCCCTTGATGATGAGAGACTGAAACAGGGCAAACATTTTGGGAAAGACTATTTTGATGATTTGCTTGAGCGTATTCGTGAGATACGCACCTCAGAACGCAGATATTACCAAAAGATAACTGATATTTATGCAGAATGTAGTGCAGATTACGACCCGAAATCAGAAGATACAAAGTTGTTCTTCAAGATGGTACAGAATATGATGCACCTTGCCGTTACTCATCATACGGCTGCGGAAATTATCTATCAACGGGCTGATTCCGAACAACCTTACATGGGACTTACCACGTGGAAGAAAGCTCCTGATGGAAGAGTGCAAAAGTCTGATACCATCGTCGCAAAAAATTACCTGTCAGATTCTGAATTGTCCCAGCTAAATCTTATCACAACAGCCTTTCTTGATATGGCAGAATCACGTGCTGCACGTCATATCGTTTCAACTATGGGTGATTGGAAAAAGTTCCTTCAACAATATCTTGCAACGATGGATTACGAGCTGTGCGATACAGCTAGAAAAGTGACACAAGAGGAAGCAAGAGATAAGGCTTATAGCGAATACGAAAAATATAAACTGATTCAAGATAAATCATACATGTCGGATTTTGACCGTTTTAATGAAGGTAATGATGAAACTCCATTACTTCCATTTAACTTGAATCCTACAAAATAATGACAACTATGGCAATAGATAATAAAGATAAAAAAGTCCTCAATGTTCCCCATTTGAGATTCCCGGAGTTTACGGAGGAATGGGAACGCACAACTGTTGGAAACATCGGAAATATAAAAAATGGGCCTTTTGGAAGCGTACTACATGCTGAAGATTATGTCGAAGATGGCATACCAATAGTAACAACCGAGCATTTCAAGACAGGCTTAATGCCGTCTGACAAATTCGGAATACCACAAGTGTCTAACGAAGATTATATACGCTTAAAAGGATTCCGACTTGAAACTAACGACATTGTGTTTTCTCGTGTCGGGTCAGTTGATATTAATGCCCACGTTGGTATTGAGCAAAATGGGTGGTTATTTTCAGGTAGAGTTTTGAGAGTCCGCCCCAAACAGACTGTTGATTCTCTGTTTCTACATTATGCGTTATCTACAGAAGCTGTCAAACGAGATATTTGTAATCGTGCTGTAGGGCAAACTATGCCCTCAATAAATACGCCGATACTTTCATCGACAATAATACGACTTCCAAAGGGGATTTTTGAGCAAAAGAAAGTTGCCCATTTCCTCAGACTACTCGATGAACGCATAACTACCCAAAACAAAATCATTGAGAAATACGAGTCCTTAATCAAGGGAATTGCACATAATGTAGCTCGCAACAATAAACCCAATATTCGCTTATCGGAATGCTTGGGATGTGGCTCTTCAACGCTACAAGAGAGCAATGTTTGTGAAAACGGCACATACCCTGTGTATGGTGCAAATGGCATCGTTGGCTATCTTGATAATTATAACACAGAGAAAGAAGCCGTCTATATTATCAAAGATGGTTCAGGAGTGGGAACAGTTTCTTATGTTACTGGTAAGTGTTCTGCAACAGGGACATTGAACATCTTGCAAGCTAAAGAAGGCTATTCACTCCGGTACCTTTATTATTTGCTAAAGGTGTTCAACTTTGAACCATATAAAACAGGAATGGCAATACCTCACATATATTTCAAAGATTATGGTAAAGCCAAAATCTTTTGTCCGTCATATTCTGAGCAACTTAGATACGCCAAGCTACTGTCTGTAATAGATGACAAATTATCGGTAGAACAGAATATTCTAACAAGTTTATGTTTACAGAAGCAATACTTGCTCCGTCAGATGTTTATATGAACATTTGGCGAAGCAGATGGTATTTTTGAGCTTCATATTTATTTCTTAGTTGTACAGTTGAACTCAATCGTAAGGATAAAGCAGAGAAAGTATGTGATACCATTTTTATAGTTTTTGTACTTGGTAAAATGAAACCTTGGTTTTGCGTTTCTGCGATATAATGCCTTTTGTGTTCTTCTGTTGACAAGTCAAGATATTTCAAGAACTCATATACATAACGCAAAAGTTCATTGCTTTTGGCAGTTAATATTTTAATTGCTGATGATTTAACCTTAAACGGAAAATCCACGTATTTGCAATCAAGAGTAAAATCATCAAAAATAATACAGTTTCCTTTGTCATATATTCCGTCTACATCAGAAGTATAACCCAAAACAAATGCTTTGTTAGCTGTTAGCACAGGAGTACCTTCGTTCGTATATTCGGTATCTTCTACAATATAAGATTGTGGTTGTTCGTATTGAAGGACATCGCCAACTATAGCATTAAAACCTATGCTTTTTCTGAGTTTTCCAAATATCTCGTTTCTAATTCCCTTGATTAAGGATTGTGCAGTTTATAGGTCTGCGATTTCAGAAAGACTTTTCAAAGGCATAGAGGGCTCTACTGTTCTGCTGTCCGATATATGCGATATTGTTAAAGGAAAACAAATCAATGGAGAATATCTCTCTGAAAGAGGTGAGTATTATGTAATGAATGGAGGCACAGAACCATCTGGCTATCATAGCGATTACAATGTAGATGCCAATACCATTTCAATAAGTGAGGGCGGCAATTCTTGTGGTTATGTACAATTCAATACCTCACCATTTTGGAGTGGTGGTCATTGTTATTCCATTCAAAACATTGCAGACCACGTGGACAATCTTTACTTGTACCATTATCTTAAATCAAATGAAGATGTCATAATGAAACTGCGTATCGGATCAGGCTTACCCAATATTCAAAAGAAGGACTTGGCTATGTTCAAGATAAGAGTGCCGGCAATCGAACAGCAAATAACAATCTCAACTTTTCTGTCATCGCTTGAAAGAAAAGCCGAGATTGAAGAAAGAATACTGAATGTCATGCAGAAACAAAAGTTATATCTATTGCAGCAGATGTTCATATAAACATTTGGTGTAATAGAAACTTTTTCTGTTTTTGTAATAGTTCCAAGAAATCTATCTCCAGTTTGATTTCTTGGGCTAATGTAGATAGCCGCTTCCCAGTTTGTTGCTGTACTTCAACCGTTGGAATACAAAGCGGAATATTGCATAATCCTTCATAAGATAAGCATTGTCTAACACTGCCCTCTAATCTCTTTTGTATTTCAGTGAAGAATTGCTTAGACTCAAAATAGTAATCAAGGTATTCGGGGAATAGGTTGTCCTTTGTACGGAAACAAATGTACATAGGACTTACTATACCTCTATCAAATGTGGTTAGACGAGCAATTGAACCAACATTTATTCTTGCTGGGTTAAAGGCAAAACAATTTCTTTCTACTATTTTATAGTTTGATATATCATCACTTGCAACGCTCCTGTTCTCAAATTGTTCACACTGCTGGATGAAGCCTTGGCTATTGCTGACGGATAAAACATTTTGGATTGCACTATCTTTATTCCGTTTTGAAGTCTGTTCAATGAAATCGCCTATGTGCGTATTGCCTTTAGTTTTGTAAGTATATTCCATTTCAATAATCGCAGACTTTAGTTTTTTCAAATCCTCAATGATTTTGTTTTGGGTAGCAATACGTTCATCCAATAAGGAAACAAATTCTGCTAACTTATTTTGTTCTTCAATGCGAGAAAAATAGAATGATATATTTTTCACAATATCAGCAGATAAGTTGCCTTGTCCTCCCTGTAAATAGGTCTGAAGTAGCTTTCCGACATGTTTACGCCAAATAGATTCTATAAATTTCTTATTCTGTTCAGTCCTGATACACAATATAGCTTGATTTATTGCCCCATTGATTTTACTTATAGCAATATCGCCACTCGTTGCACCATATAAAGCTAATAACAGATCACCTACTTCTACCATTTTGGCGGCAGAGTTTTTGAAGCCATCCTCTGTAATGAATAGTTCTGTTTGCTCTTCATGTAATTCTCCCGAACGAATAAATGGAATATTCCCATCATAATATTCTTTTTTTGAAGAAGAAGGAGTACCTCCAGAGAAAAAGGAACATATTTCCGATAATTTATATTTTTCCCACTCCTCCGTAAACTCCGGAAATCTCAAAGGGGGAACATTACCTATTATATTTCTCTAATTATTAGAACCAATTAAATTCAAGGTTATGATTCAGAAGACAATTAGAGAAATTTCGGACGCATGGCGAGAGGACAAGCGACCGTATGTAAAACAATCGACAATGGCAGCTTATATGCTGATTCTTGAAAATCACATTTTGCCAAAGTTTGGTGAGAGTAACGAACTTCATGAAAATGATGTGCAGGGTTTTGTACTTGAAAAGTTGGAAGGTGGATTAAGCGTGAAATCTGTTAAGGACATTCTTATTGTCCTGAAGATGGTCATGAAATTCGGAGTGAAAAACGAGTGGATGAGCTATTATGAATGGGATATTAAATACCCCACAGATGTTGCTGGTAAAAAGTTAGAGGTCTTGTCTGTGGCAAATCACAAAAAGATTCTGAATTATATTCAGGAGCACTTTTCTTTTCCGGGACTTGGTATTTACATCAGTCTTAGTACCGGTCTTCGTATTGGTGAAATCTGTGCATTGAAATGGAGCGACATCAATGTTTCCGATGGAATCCTAACCGTTAATCGGACGATAGAACGCATCTATCTCATAGAAGGGGCGAGAAAACATACAGAACTGGTCATCAACACGCCAAAGACAAAAAACTCCTGCCGTGAGATACCGATGAGCAAAGAGTTGCTTGGGATGTTAAAGCCTTTAAAAAAAGTAGTTAACGATGACTATTACATCCTTACCAATGATGAGCGTCCGACAGAGCCACGCACGTACCGTAACTACTATAAAAGGCTTATGGAAAAACTTGATATTCCCAAGCTGAAGTATCATGGACTCCGTCATAGCTTTGCGACACGATGTATAGAAGTAGGTTGTGACTACAAGACCGTTAGTGTACTACTGGGACATTCCAATATTTCAACTACACTGGACTTATATGTTCATCCAAATATGGAACAGAAAAAGCGATGCATAGCCAAGGTGTTCAAATCATTGGGCAAATAAAGTTATGTATAGAGCGAAGGAATCTGATATTGTAATTTCTTCGCTCTCAATTGTTCTCTGCTTCAGAAATATGTTGTATATTTGAATATCATTTTAGGAGGTAATTATGTTGTTTGAAATTATTATTGATTGTATTATGGCTTTGGGAGCCTTGGCGACTGCTGCAACTTTTATTTTTATCTTAAGAAATCAGAAAGGAACTCAGAAGCAGATTGATAGCTTGTCGCAAATGGCTGAGATGTATTCACGTCATTATCAATTAGAGCGTATTCAAGCTGGAAGTAACATCTATCCCAAAATTCAGATAAGTTTGAAGAATGATATGATATGGGGATTGAAGATCCAGATTAAAAATAATTCATATCCGGTAGAAGTGTATCGCATTATGATAAATGAGGCTCGTCATCATTTAGATGTGAGATTAAAGCCGAAAAGTGATTATTTTCAAATACGGCAAGGAGAAACAAAGACTATTTTGCCCGGAGAATTATGCCGTCAGCATATATACACATTTGATGCATCGATAAGGATATATCTCATAACTCCTTTTGAAGAAGCATACGAGATAAGGTATATAAATACAGACAAGTTAAACTATTATCAGTCTGAACCAATTCCTATTCTGTATTCAAAAGAAGAACATGAATCCTCGAAATCTCAAACTACTCAAGTCAAACAGTATTCCATACATGGCGGTATTAAAGGAACTATCAAAGATAATTTCCCTGAAGTTGCAAGAGATTTAGAAGATTAATTCAAGTATAGAAAATAAAGTCTCAACCGATAGCAATTCTATCCAGTTGAGACTTTTCGCTTATTTACGCCTATCCAAAAATCTCTGTATAATTATCGTAATGCCAACCCCTAAAATAGCCATGAGAATACAACCAATAGCAACTTTCCAAATCAATACCGAGTGCAAAATCTCTGCATTGGCTATTATGATGCTGGCGAAAAAAGAAGATAGGGCAACCAATATTATAATTGTGATGTAGAATACGGTAGCCGGGATGTGGATGAAATTGTCAGCTTTTTTCATTCTCCGCTCGGCTTCCTTGCATTTGCTCTCAATTTGGTTGAGAAAATCACATAGAAGCCTCGCTCCAAATTCAACTGCCATCTTCTGCATTTCTTCAGAAATGATAGGTTTGCACTCTCGTATAGAGCCGGACAGATTTTCAACTTCTGTTCTCAGCTTATATACATTGTCATTCAGACTGGCAAGTTCCTTAACATTTACATCAAGTAGCCGTTTTTCTTCCTCCAGATATTCATTCTTGGGCGTAGCTTTTATGGATTCCGCTTCGCTCATTTCTGCGGAAAAATCGAATTTCTTTTTCATATTTGGCTTCATAGGCTTATCGTTTTAATCCTGTTCTCGGTTTCTTGCCCAATCGGAGGGTTGCAGCACGGGCACTGCGGCGGGCCCATTGTAAATCGTCTTCGTCTTTGTCTCTCCACGGAAGATCGCTTTGCGAACCTCCGCCACCACCTCCAGTTGCAACATTTGGTGTTTCAAGCAGTCCGACAAAAATAGCTACCGCTATATCGGTAAGCTCTTGGCCGTTGGCAACAAATCTGTAATCAAATTCGTCATTGAAGCAGTCGAGTACTTTTTCCGGAATATAGAACTTATGCTCCTTACCGTCATGGGTAAGAGTATAAGGAATCATATCTAGACGGTCTTCGCGATATTGGGTATAGTCAATCGGAGCAGCCTTATGTTCCGCTGCCTGTTGGACGGTTGGGGTAGTATTGTTCCTAATGGTTGTGGTCGGTTGGTGGTGCAACTTCTTCCATGTCATAGGAAGTTTCGAGATCGTTAGGTTTCTGCCAACTCCCAGCTCGGAAGCCTTGTATTTGGTATTTCCGTTCATGAGTGCATAGCCATGGAGAATACTTTTTGTGTCCTCTCGTTCATGTACGATATATCCTCTCAGGGCAAGAGCATTCTTATATTCTTTCCATGACCACGATGGCATTGTCTTTAATACCTCCATGCAATCTCTATTCACCTGTGGAATGTTTCGATTTCTGATTTGTGCCGCAGTTGTCCATCCTCGTTTCTTTGCCACTTGCTCTGCTGCACGTTGCGCCCGAAGATGAATGTTGTGGTCATTGTTGATATTGCCATTTTCATCTAAACGACAAACCGCAGCATGGAGGTGGGGAACTTCGCCTTTGGATTCCGTATGCAGCCAAACCGTGTATTTGCTGTTAGCCAAATTCGTCTGGCAAGAACGGACTTTTCCATTCTTGCCGGTAATTACTTGTTTGTCGAACTCCTCAGCGAACTCTTGCCAGAGTTTTTGCCAATCTTCAATGTCATAGAATTGGGTGTGTTCGGGCGAGGGACTCAGTTCGATTCTGATGACCGAGTTCTTTATCGGTCGGTGTTGGGATAGGGTCAACTGCATAGAGTTCCATATTCCCATTGCGTCTGGTTCAGAGGGTAACAGGTTGTCCAATACCCGATAAATCTTCTCCGGATGTTTCTTGTGCTGTGATTCGCCGGTAATGTAACGGATGTCGTTTATTCCGTGCGATATGGCTTTGGCTTTTGCTATCATTCTTCTTCGGTTTTGGGGGTGAACGGAATCTTATTCTTCTCTTTTACTGCATTCAGGAACTGGCAGACGCTTTCGGCTACATTGCCAAGTTCCTTGAGCCAACCGACCATGAACGGAATCTGATTGAACATTGCCATTCGTTGCTTTGTGGACATTCCGTGCAGCGCAGAGGTGTACTTTACGAGGTCTGACCGACAATCGTCCAGATTCTGCAACAGTGCCGCTTCTTCTTTCGTGAGCCTCGCTTTGGGCTTGAAATTATAGGCACACGACAACAAGTAATCGCTTACGGTCATACCGCATTCTGCGGCCAGTGATTTTATCTGCTCCTTCTGAGTAGGAGTGACTTTTGCCCCGATGAAGACGTTTCTTGTCTCTTTTGAGGAGGTTGATGTGTTTTCAATATCTTCTTTCATTTGAATCGTTGTTATAATGGTTGAATAGGTGCGAGCTTGCGAGTACCGCACCGGCGAGGAAACTGAGCAGGCGAGAGCGCCAAAGTGGAACTGTAACGCAGTGAGGTTATACCTTGGCATATCTCGCAACAGTTACCTGTTGATGCTTTTCGACACGCCATATCGGATGCGTATAGTGGACTGGCACTCGGATAGGAATATGGGATGATATGAGTCTCTAAAAAAGGGGAGAACATGAATATCTCACACTATGTCTTTCTGCCGACTTTGCTTTATTCTTATATATACGCCCCGACATTAAAGTAAAGTTAGATGTGTATATCAATTATTACGCACCGTATAGTTATTAATAGTGGTATTCGGGATTGAAGGCATAGTCTTTCCCTTCCTTTATCACCATCCGTTTGTTGCTGAGAAAGGTGGCTACCTTGACCGCCTTGTTATAACCGAGTTTTACATTCTGCAATCCATAACCCTCTTTCAAGTGTTCCAGATACTCATCGTAACTACCGATGTTGCCATTGGCAAAAGTGGCATCCAATGCTGCGCGATGTACACTCTCCGGAATATCCCTATACGGATCGAACGGCTCTTTGATTGGTCGCCCGATCTTCTTCTCTTTGGGCAGATAAGACTCTACCGGTTCAGGCAACACTTCTTCGTTTATGCGGAATGCGAACGGCTCAAACTCCCGGTCACGGATATGCACGGCTTCGACCACACTTATATTTTTATCTGCTTTATCCACCTCGACCTGCATGATTGTTTCAGCCTTGTTGTTAAGCTCCGTGCCGATGTGCCCACGTGCGTGTTCATCATTCTTGTTCTGATGCAGGACGGTATGGATATGAATCTGCCTGTCGTCCGTCCACTGCATAAATTTGGAGATGATGTCGGTGGATTCACTGGATGAATTAATGTCATAAAGGAAGTCGCGTATGCCATCTATGATCACCAATCCCAAGTCCGGTATTGTGCCAATTGCTTCTTCGACTATCAACAGGCGTAGCTTAGGGGCAAACTTGCGCAGAGACAGCATGAGCAGATTATCCGGCTTCTCGTCGTCCGGTAGTTCCGCCAAACGTAAGATACGTTTCAATACTTGCTGGCAATGATGCTGCCCCTGTTCTGTGTCGATATACAGAATCTTTCGCTTATTCTCAGGGAACATAGACCGGTAATGAAGCACGGTGTTGCGACTCAATGCCGATGCGACAATGGCCGAGACGTTGAAAGTTTTCTTGCTCTTGGCTTTTCCGATGGAAGCACTGAAGTTGCCCAATGTGCCGATAATAGCATCATCCACCATCAGTACAATCGGCGACTGTTCGTAAGTATTCGTCACGCTCACGGCTGACTCTTCTATGTAAGCCGCCAATTCCTCACGTGAAGGAATCGTATTGTCCGCCTTCTCCATCATTCCCAGTTTTTAGGGTTAGGTTTACGGCGATGGGAAGCAAGCATGGATTCGTTCTCTTCCTCGAAACTTTGTGGAGCCAGATTTTTACGGGAAGATTCCAGCCATTTGTCTAATTCATCCCGATAGATGTAGAGATGCTTCCCTTGTTTGATAACTGGAATATCGTCCTTTTTAACTTTGTAATAGAAAGTCGATAACGGCATTTTGAGATAGGCACAAGCCTCCTGCACGGTCATGGGTACGTGCGTGTTCTCTTTGACTTCGTGTTGCTTGGAAAGTTTTTCCGTCAGCAGATTTTCCATACTTGCAATCCGGTTGCATAGTTCGCCTACCACTGCCGGTAGGTCATTGAATGTCAGTTCTTCTTTTTGCATGTGATAATTCTTTTAATCGTTTAACATGCTGCGAACCAACTCAATGAAACCTTGCAGAACAATACAGACCAGATTAATTATTTCATCTGCATACGTTTTTTATTGTGAGTCATCATTATCTACATCCAAATGGAAACGATAGTCGCCTTTATCGGGTACATCAATAGGAATCTGACTTGTAACATGATCTCGCAAATTGAGTTTGAGATATTCAAGGGTCGCGTTTACGAGTTCGTATGGAAATGATTCCTTGATAAAAACAGCTCTTTTCGTCAAAGGTACTCCCAAGCGTTCACCTACATTCCATGCCAGATGGCGAAGTCCCGGCGACCTCAGCGGATTATCTATATTGGAACGAATCGGCTTATAGGATTCTATTTGATCGTAAGCCATGCACTCAATGTTGGAAATGAGGGTGGCTATATCCTCTTTGGAGAGATAAGGGGCAGTCTTGACGGTTACATATTCCCGGATTGCATCCATGATTTCCACTTGCCTTTTCATTTCTTTCTTTTTGAGTTCTACCAATATGGAATCATACTTATTCAAATGAGAATCTTTGGGGCAATCGGAATCTACTATGTCTTGATTCGACTGTTGAACCGGAGGACACTCCTGTTTAGGAGAATCCAATGGTCGTTCAATGGTCGGTATTTCAACACTACAAATGGACTCTATTGTATTCTTTGCTTCTACAATAGAGGAATCTTGCTCACAAAAAGAGAAATTGATGGGATTTTCTATCAGCCATTTATAGAAAAACTTGTGCAGGAGTCCGCACAATATGATGGCTGCCACCAGTCCGAGTATTACTGGAGTCATTATCTTCATGACATTGATGTCGTGATAGGCGAAAAGATAAGTGTCTACCACTGTATAGGTAATTACCGACAGCGCAAGAACGAAACTTATCCTTTGAGTACGAATTTGAGTTTTTGTCATATACTGTAAGAGTTTGGAATGATTATGCGGCAAAGTTATGTACCGTATTCCAGACACTTATAATTGGTGATGATAAATCGTTCAATTTTGATAAAAAATAACGGATATAGTATGATTTCAGACTAAAAATCATACTATATCCGTATAAATGGGGACAAAAATCGTTATCAGCCTTTCCGTGTCAGGGTGATTTTCTTGCTGGCTTCCCGTTTGTTCGCATCCACAACTTTGATATATCGCTGGGTGGTGGTAATGCTTTTGTGCGCCATAATGCTCTGAATGGTTCGGATGTCCGTCCCGGCAGCTGCTTGCAGCGTAGCGAATGTCCTACGATACGAGTGAAATGTGATGTTCTTGGTAATCCCGGCAGAACGGATCCACTCTTTCATCGGGATTTGCGTCCAACTGCGCATCAGCCCCTTGAATACCAGCCCTTTTTTATCGGAACTATAACCTATCAATTCCAATGCTTCCTCGCTGATAGGGATGATGTCTTCCGCTTTGTTCTTCTGCGTAACGATGTGTACGCATTTCCCTCCGGCAGAATAATCTACAATATCTTCCCAACACAAAGCGAGAATATCACTGATACGCAAACTGGTCATGCACGAAAACAGCGATGCGATTTTCAGAATGGGTTTCTTGCACGGTGTTTCAGCCAATTTATACAGTTCTTCTACAGAGAGATATTCTTTGACAACATCCTCCGTTTCAATCTTATCCAAGAAATCATTGACATTGGTCTTTATCATTCCATTGCGGTAAAGGATTTTCAGAAATCCCCTAAATGTAGACCAATATCCCGATGCGGAGTTCCGTGTGATGGGGCCGTTACGTCTCAGTTTCTTGGCCGTAAGCAGATATTCCCGGAACTTGTTGCAGAGGTCGATGTCAATCTCCTCAAAGGTACACTTGCCATGTACGAAGTTGCTGAAATGGAGATAGACGAACTCCCATTTCTGGTCATGTTTGCGGAGTTGCTTGCGGTAATACTCCAAGAAATCGGCTTTGAGTTTATACTTGTCGAAGAAATCATACCGCTCATTCACCACCGACTCGAATCTGCGGCAGCGGATGGCTTCGGCTTTCTCGGTCATTACCTCGTTGAAATTCAACTCGCGCTTGTTTTTCGGATTGGCATAGACATAAATACCAAGCGATTCATGGCGGATAACTTTCATCGTTTCCTTGTCTCGATACCCCGGATAATAATCCAGATAGAACGACAGCATCCTGTTCTTCAAAGGACGTGTTCTTAATGTTATTGTTTTACAGTCATTCATGTTGTTATATTTTTTATGGTTGTTATTAATTCGCTGGCAAATCTCTGTAATGTAATCATGCAGAAAACTTTCAGTGGAGATTAATTTGGGAATAATTTACGGAAGCCTATAATTGGCTACTTACGGACACCCATCACCTTGTCAAATTCCACTTTCAGGAATCTGACGAAACGTCCGTTCTTCTCTCGGTTAATCTGATGGAATTGCAGAATACCATAAACCGAATCGCGAGAGAGTTTGAATTTCTCCATCGCCTCCTTGACGGTGTAGTATTCAGCCTTGCTCTCCTGTTCTGAACTCTTCGAGAGGTCGAAGTGGAGCTTTGAGTAGAATATCTGCCCATGCTCCTTCTTGGAGGGAATGTTGTTCCGATACACTTGCGAACGGATGGCGACACGTGTCATGCCGTATTTCTCCTGAATATCTTCGGGCGTGTACCACTCGGTCAGGTCGGAATCCACCTCGTATTTAGCAAAGGCTGCATCAATATGTTTTTTGCTGTAATAGTTAAACTGGCGGATGCGCACTTTCGGGACTTTGTGCTGACGTGTATAAGTCCACACCCATTTGGCGTTGACCTTATATTTCTCGGCAATCTCTTCGGCGGTATAATACTCGGTGATGTCGAAGTCCTCTTTAGGGATGATGCGTTCATATGGTTTGGTTTTCATCATTAGTTCAATGTCCGCACGTCGGATGAGTGACTTCTTACCACTGATGCGCGAAGCCCGAAGTTTCGATTCCTTTACCAATTTATATATGTATTGCCGAGTTACGCCCATCAACTTTGCAGCTTGGGCAAAAGAGAAGAAATCCTGTCCCTCGGCAGCTTGCCGAGGTTGCAATAATTCTTGCGACCGTTTCAACTGTCGCTTACGTTCCCTGATACGCTCCTTGTAGCCAAGATTGGAACATTGGTGGCTACAATAACAAGTCGTTGTCTTTTGAGCTATGAATGGTTTTCCACACCATTGACAAATTTTTCTTACTTCCATATTTTCCTCTTTTACATTGGGGATAATTTCGCCTTATTTCTCCCGAATTTTGTCAACACATGTAAACCACTGTCAACACACGTCAACTAATGCGTCACTGTGACATTCGGGCTAACCGTGAATTTCTGTCGCGGTAGAAATATGTAGGAAAAATATGGATAAAAACCGTTACTTCCAAATATGGATTGGAAAGTGCTAAAACAAGAAAGTCACTGATATACAGCGACTTTTTTCTAAATGATTATAGTTGGTTACGGCTGTTTACAAGCCATCACTTGCCGATGCAGAAGTGCTTAAATATATTCCCCAATACCTCATCGTTAGTGATTTCTCCACCAACAATTTCAGCCAGATGGAAAAGACATTCACGTAAATCCTGACTTACCAAATCACCAGAAAGTTGCATGGTCAGTCCGTCTTGTACGCGATGAATAGCTTCCAGTGCACGACTTAGTGCTTCATAGTGACGAATGTTGCTGACTACCACATCATTTTGTGAAAGGTCGGGTAGGGCAGCGAAGTCCACCAACTGCTTCTGAAGTAGAGAAAGGCCCTCTTTCTGCTTGGCTGAAAGGGAAATGACACAAGCATCTTCAGGCAAATCAGGGAGAATAGCTTTCAGATCATCTATTGGCTTATGCATCGATGCCGTAGTATCAGTTACTGAACAAGATAAACTTTTTTCTGTTAACGGAAGCAGATCCGTCTTGTTGAGTACAATTACCAGGTGCTTGCCTTGGCAGCGTGGTAGAATCTTTTCGGCCAATTGGTGGTATTGTTCTTCTGCACAGGTTGCATCGATAACCCATAGTACGATATTTGCCTGTTCCAGTTTCTGGAAACTTCGTTCAATTCCTAAACTTTCGATGGTATCAGTCGTTTCACGGATACCGGCTGTATCAATGAAGCGGAAAGTGACACCACCTAAATTCATAGTGTCCTCGATAACATCACGTGTTGTACCGTGGATGTCGCTCACGATAGCACGTTCTTCATTCAGGAGAGCATTCAATAGGGTAGACTTTCCTGCATTGGTTTCTCCTACGATGGCAACCGGTACACCATTTTTCAGAGCATTACCGACACTAAATGTATCTACCAGATGGCTGATAACTTGTTCAATTTGTTGAGCTATTTCTTCCAGTTCCGAACGATCTGCAAATTCCAGTTCTTCGTGGTCGCTAAAGTCTAACTCCAACTCCATGAGTGAAGTCAGATGGAGCAGTTTCTCTCTTAAAGCAGATAATTCACGACTGAATCCTCCACGCATCTGATTCATTGCCATACGATGTGTAGCGGCAGAAGTCGAGGCAATCAGGTCTGCAACTGCTTCAGCCTGACTCAAGTCCATTTTACCATTCAAAAAGGCACGTTGAGTATATTCACCTGGTCCCGCAGCACGACATCCATTCTTAATAAGGAGCTGCATTACTTGTTGCAGAATATATGATGATCCATGGCAAGATATTTCTACAGAATCTTCACCTGTATAAGAATGAGGAGCACGAAAAAGGCTTACCAATACTTCGTCTATTATCTCACCTGCAGGCGAAAGAATATGTCCGAATGTCAGAGTATATGGCTTACGTTCTGTCAGAGGTTTTCCTGATATTGGAGTAAAAATACGGTCGGTTATGGCTATAGCCTGAGCACCCGAAACACGGATCGTACCGATTGCTCCGCCTTGTGCGGTAGCAATGGCACAAATAGTATCTTCTGTTTGTTGTATATTCACGATGTCTTTTGCTTTTAAATCACACAAAGATACGGCTTTTCAGCTTATATCCGGAAAAGTTTGGGTGATAATTATTTTTGAGTGTAAAGTTCTCTGATAAGAAGGTCTACTACTTTTTCAAGATAAACCCGGTCAGTTTCATCGAACGTATCAAGCTGATCACTGTCGATATCCAATACTCCTTTTACTTCTCCATTCACTATTATCGGAACAACAATTTCCGAACGGGAAAGCGAACTACAGGCGATATGTCCTGGGAATTGATCTACATCGGGTACAACTTGTGTACGGGCTTCCGACCATGCTGTGCCGCATACTCCACGTCCTTTTTTAATACGATAACAGGCTACACTGCCCTGAAAAGGCCCCAAATGAAGCTCACCGTCATGTACCAGATAGAAACCTACCCAGAAAAAGCCGAAAGCTTCCTTTAAGGCCGCACTGGTATTCGCCAATACACTGACTTCGTTTCTTTCACCTTCTATAAGGGGTGTAAGTTGTGTAAGAAAAAATTGATATCGTTCTGCTTTGTTTAGTTTGCTATCTTGTTTAAAACTTGCTTCCATAAATATTCTAAATAGCTGTTGTTTTTTTGACAAAACAGGTTCCTCTGCAATAAACAGAGGAACCTGTATATATAAAAAAAGAAGAATTATAAATATCAGATTCGCTCAAGCACTGTCTTTATCAGGTCGTCTATTTTGTTTTTATATCCTGTATTGGCTTCTTTGGCTACGCGATTGGCTATAACCATGCAGACAGTGTTAGCTTTATGTCCTTGCAGACGTGCAAGCCCTGCAAGTGCTGAACTTTCCATTTCGAAGTTGGTTATGCGATGACCCTGATATTCGAAACTTTCAATCTTTTCATTCTGGTGAGGGTCGGCAAGTGGAATGCGGAGCTGTCTGCCTTGTGGACCGAAGAAACCTCCACAAGCTACTGTAACGCCGCGTACCATATCTGTTCCGGCAATACGCTCAACCAGTTCCTTGTTGGCATGGATAACGTAAGGAGCCGGTGCACAGAGGTTTCCGCTCCATCCCAAGTGATTTAAAAGGGCACGTTCCATCGGAAGGTCGCAAACTGCATTCCTTCCTTCGTAGAAGTTTAGCAGTCCGTCGAACCCTACAGAGATTTCAGAGCATATATAAGTTCCCACGGGAGTATAAGGTTGTAATCCTCCACAAGTACCGATACGTACGATTTCCAGTTGCCGGAAGTTGTCATTTTCTTCACGAGTCTGAAAGTTGATATTAGCCAATGCATCCAGTTCGTTCATAACAATATCTACGTTGTCGCATCCGATACCGGTAGAAGTGACTGTAATACGTTTCCCTTTATATGTTCCGGTTATGGTACGGAATTCACGGCTTTCTACCTCACATTCCTTTGTTTCGAAATGCGATGCTACTAGAGCTACTCGTCCGGGGTCTCCCACAAGGATAACTTTATCGGCCAGATGTTCCGGCTTTACGTGAAGATGAAATACCGAACCATCTTCATTTATAATCAGTTCTGAGGGTGGAAAGTACTTTTTCATAATATTCTTTTTTATTTAGTTAGTTGAGTTTTTGCTATTATATGATAATGATTATTTACCTATCGGTTCATGTCCTGCAGGATTTGCATCCGGGCGGGCGATACTGCTTCTCATATCTGTATCTGCCTGAATATTTTTCATCCGGTAATAATCCATGATTCCCAAATTGCCGGTACGGAAAGCTTCTGCCATAGCCTTTGGAACTTCGGCTTCAGCCTGTATTACATTGGCACGGGCTTCTTCTGCTTTTGCTTTCATTTCCTGTTCCAAGGCAACAGCCATTGCACGGCGTTCCTCAGCTTTGGCTTGTGCAATATTTTTATCAGCATTGGCCTGGTCTATCTGTAAAGATGCTCCAATATTACGACCTATATCGATATCGGCAATATCAATAGATAAAATTTCGAATGCAGTCCCTGCATCCAGTCCTTTTCGTAGTACAAGTTTGGAAATAGAATCCGGATTTTCAAGTACCGATTTATGATTTTCCGATGAACCGATAGATGAAACAATACCTTCGCCTACGCGTGCCAGGACTGTATCCTCACCAGCTCCACCTACCAACTGGCGGATATTGGCACGTACAGTTACACGTGCTTTCGCAATAAGCTGGATACCATCTTTGGCAACGGCGGTGACAGGAGGCGTATCAATAACTTTCGGATTGACAGACATCTGTACGGCTTCAAACACATCACGTCCTGCAAGGTCGATACCGGTAGCCATCTGGAACGACAAATCGATATTGGCTTTTGATGCTGAAACCAGTGCATGAACTACCTTTTCCACATGACCGCCTGCCATATAATGAGCTTCCAGTTCATCGCGTGTAATAGTGCTTAAACCAGCCTTGTGGGCTTCAATCATTGCAGGTACGATAACATATGGCGGAACATTACGAATACGCATCAGAAAAAGCTGAACCAGCGAAATACGTACACCTGATACTTTGGCAGAAAGCCAAAGAAAGAAAGGCACGTAATGGAAGAAGACTGCCAGTAAGACAACTCCTCCAGCCGCTAAAATGAACGGAAGATAGTTAGGGTCAATCATAGGTAATTGATATTTTAAGGTTTAAAAAAATTACTGTTGTATGTAGCGTGTCACATATACAGTTCCATTATTTATACGAGTTACTTGTATGGGAGTACGCTCTTCGATAAATCCATCAGCTGATTGCACTTCGATGATATGGCCGTTTATCTCGGCATTTCCTATCAAGGTAAGGCGTGTCAATGACATGCCTGTATCACCAGCCTGAATATTGATTCCTTTCAGCGGTTCTGGTTTATAGTCGAGTGTCTGTTTGAGCGAAAGACGGTCTACTGTCTTGGAGCGCATGAACCAAATGGTTATACCGATTATTCCAACGGCTTCAACGGCAAGCGTAATAAATCCGGCCTGTGTTCCTACGGAATGAAAAGCATAATAAATGGCATAAAGCAGACTGATTCCCGATGCTATTCCTGCAAGGGTAATGCCGGGGACTAGAAATACTTCCACAGCAAAAAGTAAAAGTCCCGCCAAAATAAGTGCAATAATAATCAGTGTTTCCATATCTGCTCGTATAAAAATGGTGTCTATTTTTTACTGTTTCAATGCTTTAAGCTCTGCATTGCGCACAGATAAAGTCAGTTGTTCCAGCTCATGTCGTAACTCGTTGGTACGTTTTTCTTTATCTAATATACCGGGAGCCATTTTTTCTTTTCCTGCTTTGTTCGATTGCTGATAGGCAGCACGAAGATTTGTCAATGATTCTTCCAATGATGCAAGATCTTTCTCTTTCTGCAAGAATGAAGCATACATCTGCCGTGCTTCTTTAGAACGAAAATCTGATAATGTATGATAAACAGCATTATCGTCTACGACAAAACGGAAGTCACTCTTTTTCTTTTCTGTACTTCCGCCATACAATACCTGAGCCAGATGTTGTCTGGCAATACGTACTTTATCGGGATCACTCCATGTCTTCTTTATTTCTTTTAGTGTAGCAGCATCAATAATAGCTTGCGGGTCAGCTGTTTCGTAGTCGTATACCTGTTTTGTCGAGTTAGGAACGAAAACATATACACAAACTTTTCCTTCTGGCTGATAACGATCAGAAGCAAACCACCCTAAATTGTTCAAGTCATCTAATGCATACATATAATCATTGTATGGAGAGTTAAACGGCATACCGATGTTATCCGGACGGAGATACGTATTGTCATCCGAATCATAACGGGTTACGAAGATATCGTATCCTCCCATACTTTCATCTCCTTCGGCTCCAAAATAAAGTGTGATACCATCTGATGCCATAAACGGATAATTTTGGTTATGTCCTGATTCGTCCAGACCGCTTAATGGCTTGGCATCTTCCCACTTGTCTATCAACTTGAAGCGTGAGTATAAACTCGTTTCTCCGTCTTCAGACGCTTGTGTAAAAATCATTTTATCACCCAGCTCATTTGTAAATGAAGTTCCTGAGCCATCTTCGGTAAGAGAAATGTTTCCCGACTCCTTACTTAATTTATATGCCGAAAGAAAATTATTTTTATCTACTACAAAGCTGTCAATTACAGCTACATTCTCAGTTCCTCTTAACATGCGTGCAGCCTGACGGCAACGGTCTAATTCTTTCTCTGCTGCAGAAGTATCACGCTTCTTTTTTTCCAGCCATTGGATATGCTCTTCAATATTTTCGGTCGCTTCATCAAAGCGATACATTACATAATATAGTTTTCCCAAATATAGATAAGCATTTATTACTTTGCGTGCAGCACTTTTTTCAAGGTAGGGTTGTGATTCCTGTAATTCACCGGTTTCATAGCAGCATGCTCCGTACCAGAAATTGTAATTTGCATTCGATGGAGCCTGTTTTACTAATTTCTGGAAAACGGGTTTGGCTTCGGCAAACTTGCCTTCTTCAAACCATTGTTTTGCCTGAGTGAGTGATTGGGCGAAAGTTCCTCCCATGCTGCATAAAGCGATAAGTGCTAGCGTATATTTCTTATTCATAATTTTTCGTGTTGTTTCGATGATGTTATTTTCAAAAATACAAAGTTTCTTTGAAATTTTGATTATTTCGGCATTCTAATTTTTCAAAATCTTTCGAGAATCGTTCTTTTGGTGTAATTTTACCCCGTTTTTAAGATTATCGGAAGAAATGGGAAAATTGACAGAAGAAGATAAATTGATGCGACGCATAGAAAAACGCTTTAACAAAGGTGTAGTGCAATATGGACTAATAGAAGATGGTGATAAGATACTGGTAGGGTTGTCGGGAGGAAAAGATTCACTTGCTTTACTGGAACTACTTGCCCGCCGTTCGCGTATTTACAAGCCTCGTTTTTCAGTCGTTGCTGCACATGTCGTGATGACGAATATAGCTTACGAATCGGACATGGATTACCTTCGTTCCTTTGCCGAAAATCTGGGAGTGCCGTTCGTACGCTACGAAACGTCTTTCGATCCTTCTACTGATACCCGCAAGTCGCCATGCTTCCTCTGTTCGTGGAATCGCCGTAAAGCTCTTTTTACAGTAGCAAAAGAACAGGGATGTAATAAGATAGCCTTGGGACACCACATGGATGATATACTGGAAACGTTGCTTATGAATATGGCATTTCAGGGAGCATTCAGTACGATGCCTCCGCGTCTGGTAATGCGAAAGTTTGATATGACCATTATCCGTCCGATGTGTCTGGTACATGAGGCCGATCTGATAGAAATGGCTCAGGCGAAAGGTTATCGTAAACAGATCAAAAATTGCCCGTACGAAAAAGATTCTCATCGCTCGGATATGAAAGAAGTGCTCCGTACGCTGGAGCGCATGAATCCTGAAGCTCGGTATAGTTTATGGGGAAGCATGAATAATATTCAGACTGATCTTCTTCCGGAAGAGGTTGATTTATAGCATCTTAATTGGATTTATCTTCCAAAGGCTAAATGATTATGATATGTCGTCAAAAAATTCAGCATATTTCTGAAAAAATATCATCATCTTTTTTTAAAAATTGTACAAAAAAACAAGTAAATATCTTGATGTTTTTTTGAGAAGATTCTTTATGATTCATCAATACCTGCTGATATCTACTTTTAAGGCGGAATTATACAGCTTTATAGAACATTTTATATTCGTTTTTTGTTTATTTTAGTATAACCATTTTTAATTGGAATATGGGGGATAATTCCCTATATCATGTGTTAGCTTTAATATCCAAGAACCATAAATATAATAAGATGAAAAGCAGCTTTATTTATTTACTATTTTTGGAAGAATCACATAATCCGCTAAGAATAAAAAGTTTATGCGGATCATCAAAAAACGAGGTAACGAGTTGGCAGCCGTTCTGGTTTCTACATACTTGCATCAATTGCGTTGATGTGCAACTCACTTTATGCAAAGGTACGATTTTTTACGGAACATGCAAAACACCTTTGATTTTTCTTTTCAGCAACCGTCAAAAACAATCTTCCGGTTTCGTACCCCGTTCAAAAGGATAGTACAGGCAGTTAGGAAAAGTGAAAAAAATCGTAAGCTTCCAAAATTGGCGTATTGACTAGCATGTCTCTTTCGCATACCTTCGTGCTAAACTTAAAACTCGAAAGATTATGTTTAGCGAAAAAGATTTTGAAAGACTGTGGTTCCTCTACAAAACCGAGGGTGAGCCCAATGGAGTTTCCATCAACTCGTTCTGCATTGGCAACAATATTCCATACACGGCATTCTATGACTGGTTCAAGAAGACACAGAAAAAGGTTGTACCTGTAGAAGTTGAAGGAATTCCGGAAGAGCTGATTCGGACAGGTAATGAAGAACGGCAGGAGGTTGCTAAAGACAAGCCCAAACGTACAACTCCCCATAAAGGAAGCATTATGGTGACGATAAGAACTCGTGAGGGCTTGTGCATACAGAAGAAAGGCTTAGACTATCAGGGGCTGAAAACACTGGTAGGGAAACTGGAGGGCTTATGCTGAGTATCAACGGTCTTCACAACTTCTACTACCTTCCTGAGCTTCACGATATGAGATGCAAGGCTCAGCGTATATGCGAGATAATCCGAGGTCGATACCACCGTGATCCATTGAATGGTGATGTTTACATGTTCATGTCTAAAGACCGGCGCAAGGTTCGTATGATACACTATGAGCGCAATGCCTACTACCTTCATGAGAAGTCTTTCATTAAGGGCTATAAGTTCATGAAAATAGAGCGCAAGGACGATGTGACAGTATATAAAATAGACTGGAAAGACCTGGTCACGATACTTGAAACTCCAATAATAACGAGTATAAGAATTTAAAGATAAAACTCTGACAATCAGTGATAAAAGCCCTCCAAGTATTTGTATATCTCATTGAAAATGAGTATCTTTACATAAAATATCAGAGAACATGGAACTGGAAGAACTCATAGGAAATACACTCAGACGCAAGCATCTTGAAGAGATGATGAACAGACCCGAAAAGGAGCATGCACCCCTTGAAGGTATGGATAATGAGCAGATAAAGAGGTTCGCCCTGTTCCTGTTTGAGGAGAATCAGAAAAAGAGCAGGCAGCTTGATGAAATGATAGCACGACTTGATGAAATAGGAAAAGACCTGAAGGAATCCAACCGTAAGATTGATTCCTTGTAGAACATACTGACTGTTTTTAGCTCAAACTTTGTATTCTCATTATTG
>OMDB01000240.1_pt1 | contig 32689 bp, 26 predicted proteins | sample 1645161 | NCBI WGS metagenome assembly OMDB01 (sample SAMEA103958135, study PRJEB25191) | human gut metagenome
CTCTTTTTCTGTAAGGAGGGAACTATAAAAAAGAATTATTGGTAAAGTTTACAGGCATCCGTAAGCAACTTCACGCATTCTTAAATGGTGATATTGTTCGAGGTTTGGCTGCAGATTGTGCATATATACAATGGAAAGTCCGGTTTCCGGATCACATTCTGCCCAGGTTCCGGAGCCACCGGTCCAGCCAAACTGACCGAGCATGCCATTGTGCTGACCTTCGTAGCGGTTCATCAGGGTACGCATACCATATCCGTAACCGTATCCGGCAAGATAGTCATTGGAGAAATCTTCCTTTATCATAGTTGGAGTCAGGGTATTCGTACGGATCAGATCTATGGTTTTTCTTCCGAGAATATGTTCTCCATTGTGTATGCCACCGTTTGCCAGCATCTGCATCAACTTTGTGTAGTCACGACAGTTGGTAATGACGCGGGCAAAGCCGGGAATCGTTCCAAGAGGCCCGACAAAGGAAGCTTCGTGTACTTTATCCGGAACGGTCAGACAGTCAGGATCGGCAAGGGTTTTGCCAGGTTTCAGGTAATAATTTTTTACAAGCCGTGATTCAAGGTCTCCGAACAGGAAATTTGCGGAACTGTCCATATCCAGAGGCTCAAACAGCATTTCTTTGATGACCTGTTCTGCTGGCTTGTCACAGAGTACTTCTAAGAGACCGGCGGTCAGCTCGCTGGCAAAACCATAAAGAAAGCGGGTTCCAGGTTCGAAAGCAAGGGGAACTCTTGCAGCAGCTTTAATCTGGTCGCGCAGAGTGAAGTAACCGTTGGCACGCAAAGCTTTCATTTCATCCGCCATTGCTTTTGCAGTTGGGTGATGAACCGGGATGCCTCCTATGATCATTTCGTAAGGAAGACCGCAGGTCATATTAAAAATTTGTTTTACTGTGATCGGATGCTCAACAGGAACTTCTTCGAGCGTACCGTTCGGCAGCTGGATGATTTTGGTAGAATGTCGGAACTCTGGAAAATATTCATAGAGCGGATCTGACATTAGGAAACGACCTTGTTCATAAAGCATCATACCGGTTGTATACATTGCAATTTTGGTCAGGGAAGCCTGGCGGAATACATGATCAGCAGTAAGAGGAACGGTATTTTCCTTATCTGCCCAGCCAAAGTAATTTTCATATAGGATTTCTCCTTTTTTGGCGATCATACAACTGCAGTTCGGGAGTCCATCATCTACATATTTCTGTAAAAGGCGATCTAAGTTTTTGAAATCTGACATGTAAAAACCTCATTTCTGCGCATATGCGCGTTTATAAAAACTGGATGCCACCGCATCTTGTGCGGAAGGCGGGGAACAATACGGGATTAAAGTAATCCGTAGGAAGCGGTCCGTACTCTCGGATGATAGTACTGCTCATCATTCGGGATCAGATTGTGCATATAGACAATAGAGAGCCCTTCCGCAGGATCTGCTTCGCACCAGCTTCCGAAGCCGCCGGTCCATCCGAAAGCACCGATGGACCCGTTCAAATCTCCGGCAGCAGGGTCAATGACTGTCCGGAAACCAAGTCCGTAACCATATCCTTTGTCAGGAAAGTCGAGAAGCTGCTCTCTGGTGAGACCATTTGTGCGCATCAGATCAATTGTCGTACTGCTCATGAGCCTTGTCCCGTCATAGACACCACCGCAGGCAAGCATCTGTAAAAGTCTGGAATAATCTTCCACGGAAGAATAAAGTCTTGCCCATCCGGCTTCATTTTCTTTTCCAGGGAGATGCTTTTTATCAAAAAAGTCAGGTCCTGGAACAAGATTTCCATCAGGATCTTTGGCATAGAGTGTGACAAGACGGTTCTTCGTCTGTTCGTCTGGAAAAATCGCGGCAGTGTCTTTCATGCCAAGAGGATCGAAGAGCATCTCTTTGAAAACATCGTTGACAGGTTTGTCGCAGACAGCCTCAATGATTCCGGCGGCGAGCTCACTGGAAAATCCGTAAATCCAGTGCGTGCCCGGATCACAGGCAAGAGGTGCTTTGGACATGGCAGATAAATGTTCTTTCAAAGTGTAAGATCCTTTTTCCCAGAGTGGCTGCATACACTCCTGCATGCCAGTCATGACAAGATCGTGGGTTGGAGCAGCAGAATTACAATAGGGAAGACCGCATTTCATGGACATGACATCACGGATATTGATTGGACGGCTGGTTGGAACGATATCGACATAGCCGTTCGGATGCCTGTCGTAGCGGGTACTTGTCTTCCATTCCGGAAGATAATCTCCAATTGGGTCTGTGAGGAGAAACTTGCCACGTTCATAGAGCATCATCATAACTGTGTAGAGCGGAATTTTGGACATAGATGCCTGACGGAACAGTGTGTCTTTCGTGACAGGTGTTTTGGTGTCGATGTCAGTGACACCGAAATAGCCCTCATAAAGGGTGTTGCCGTACTGGACGACTTTCAGTCCGCAGCCTGGAAGACCGCGTTTTAAGAACCCTTCTAAAAGCTGGTCAATTTGTTTTGCATTTGACATAAAAGATACCTCCATTCATAAATGTGTTAATTTATAATAAAAAAATGTTTGAAATTTCTAAGGTGCTTTGCATACACAACGGGATTTCTGACCGGTGTCAGGCAGCAGCTTTTGTACGCAGCACGGATTCCTTCCACCTGCCAGACTGATAGCGCCATGCAATCAGGGCAGAACGGATGATCTGATCGGTCAGGATAGCAAACCAGGCACCGGGAAGTCCAAGGGAAAATACGTTGATTGCCAGAAGAGCAAGTCCCGGACGGAGCAGCATGACAGTGAAAAATGTCAGCTTTGCAACAAACTTTGTATCACCGGCACCACGGAGTGCACCTGCCACGATAAACTGTGAAGATTGGAATGGCTGGATAAAAGCAACAATCCAGAGAATCTGGATACATAGTGTAATACAGGTTGCGTCGTTCGTGTACAGACCAGAAAGCGGCCTTCCGAATATTACAAAGAGTATACCGAGTGTAATGGCAATTGCCATACCGCACCGCTTGCAGCGTGTGGTATACGCCTGTGCCATGTCAGGTCTTTTTTTTCCAAGGCTTTGTCCGGTTAGCGAGGTCGATGAAATGGAGAATACTTGTCCGTTCATCATAGTAAGGGATTGAATATTCATACAGACCTGATGTGCAGCGAATTCAACTGTTCCAAGGGAAGCAACCGCTTTGGAAAAGATCATAGAACCAATTCGCATCATAAATTGCTCCAGGGCAGCCGGAAGACCGATGGCTGCGATTTCTGCGAGCTCTTTTCTGCTTGGTCTGAAGTCATCATGCAGATTCATATGAATATAACAGCTTTTCTTTGATATGGCGATCACTGCAAGGATACAGGATACAATCTGGCTGATTGTGGTGGCAAGAGAAGCGCCCGCAACCTCAAGGCGTGGAAAGCCTAAATGTCCGTTAATCAGTAAGTAGTTCAGAATCAGGTTTACCAGATTGGCGACTGTGTTATAGTACATGGCTGTTTTGGAATCGCCAATTCCGCGAAGAAGCGCTGTGATGGTCGAGGTCAGGGAAAAGAATACGAATCCTGCCATCTGAATCTGCAAGTAAGCAGTTCCGGCACTTAAAATGTGCCCATCCTTTGCACCCATGAAAAGAACGAGCGGTCTGGCAGTCACAAAACCGACGACAGAAAGCAGGATGCTTAAAGTAAGGTTGAGCAACATTGCCTGTCTGGCATACTTCTGTGCAGCTTCCCGGTTGCCAGAACCTCTTGACTGGGCAACAAGTGCGGTGGAACCGACATTCATCGCCATGACCATTGTCATAAGGATAAACTTTGGCTGTGTCGTGAGGCCTACTGCCGTGATTGCCCATGTACCAAGATTTCCTACCATAATCAGATCGGCCATAGATGTGAAGGAAGACAGAATCAGCTCCACACTCGCTGGTAAGGCAATTTGCAAAATATCCTGATAAACAGCCCGGTTGGTTACGCCGTCTGGAAGCGTATGAGGAATTTTCCCTTTTGCAAGGTCAGCATCTGTTCCGGCGGGCAGATGGTCCAGGACTGTGTTTTTCATACCCTGAGCCATAGATGATCACCTCTTTATTACTAAAATTCTGTTTAAGATAAAACAATCTTAACATTGCGGATACAGTATGTCAATAAAAAGCTAAAACGAAATAGCTCTAATGGCAAAAAAACTTACGCAAAGAGAAATGGAAATAAAGAAGAAAAACAGGAAAAAAGTCGCAAAAGATGAAATAAACAGATGAATATTCAAAAAAAATAGATTGACAGAATAGAAAAAAGAAACTATAGTTAAGCTACGACGTTTTAGCAGTTACAAACGGAAAATAGTTTAGCGAACCTGCACAGACAGAGGAGGTAAAAGATGGGGTTAGTATATAAGAAGCTGGAAAAGATCGGAAGAAGTATGTATCTGTATTTTCCGGAACAGGAAAGAAGGACAGCATTCAAACGCTGCAGCATTACAATATTACGTGATGGAGAAGACGAAGCATCCGTACGGTATTTTTTAGATGAGCTTGGCATGCAAAAACTCGCGGAGGAACAGGAAATCATTCTTTCATTCCCGAATCCGGAAAACGGGCGCTGGAATTATGATTTTTCCGGAGAGACAGATGATCTGACAGCTTTTCATGATTTTCAGGATGCAATGACAAAGGAAGATGATAAGCCTCTTGCAACACGGCCGAACGGGATTCCAACTTATGAAGCTATGTTGAGTGTCTGGCATCCGATGAATGACACCAGGTATCTAGTCGGTACCGGAAGCGGAGCGCATATGGTATGCACGCTTGCAGCCTGTGTGGCAGAGAATATAGCAGCAATTTTTGCAGTGGGTGGAAGGCTATGTGAGGAAGCCAGATATCAGGCGGTGAATGCTGCAGTACCGGCTTTTCTGGTGGACAGTGACAGGAAAACACAGAATTATTTCAATGTTGTTAATGAAACAGAATGGAAAGAGACGGCAGATCAGATTACAGTGACAAGAAATAAAAGAAATCCATCTCAGTGTGTCATGAATTCAGAGAATATGCAGCTTTCCAAAGAACTGGTGAACCGGGTATGGGAAGAACTATTTTCCGTGACCAGGCGCACCAATACCTCTGTGTATGGAGATGTGGAACCAAAACCGGACATGAAAAAAGCCGGGTTTGAACTTTATCTGGATGATGACAGGTTAGAGGAAAAGGTGAAGGTAAAGCATACCTGGTTTGTGCATGTACCTTCCGGTGTGAAAGATGGAACGTCAGGAAGGGTACCACTTATGCTCTTTTTCCATGGAGGATCGGATAACCCGGAGGAAGCCGCACAGATGAGCCGTTTTCATGAACTGGGGGAGAAGGAAGGCTTTATTACTGTGTATCCGTGGGGAACAGACAGAACACAGTGGAACAGCTTTTTAGCACCGGATGGAGCAGATGATATCGGGTATACAGTTGCATTGATCCAATATATGAAAGAACACTATCCAGTTGATCCGGAAAGAGTCTACCTGTCAGGCTTCAGCAATGGAGCAGGACAGGCGCAGGCAGTGGCAATGCTCCACCCGGAACTGATCGCAGCTATCTGTCATATTGACTCAAATTGGCCGGGAATCAGAAATGGTGCCAGTGAACTTACAGAACAGGATAAGTATCTGTTTGGTCTTGCGATGGAGAAAAAGAAAGAATACGATTACCGGATGCCGGTATGGTATACCTATGGTTCCCGGGAAATTTCTTATCCGATTTATTATCATTGCTCCCAACAGCATCAGTATGATTTCTGGAAGGCGTATAATCATATTCGGATCGAAGAGACACCGGATCTTTCCAAACCTGATCCGAGTGGATGCGGTGTGCCGGGGCAGATTCAGCAGAGAATCCGGCCTTCTGCCAGACATCCGGAACATTACTATGACGTTCAGAGGTTTTACTCGGATGAAGAGCATCCAGTGAATCTGTATAATCTGGCGATGATGCATGACAAAGGACATGAGGTAGCAGATAAGGATCCTGAGCTTGGATGGAATTATGTAAAACAGTTTAGAAGACTTCCGGATGGCAGTTTGAAAATAGTTTCTAATGAATAAGCTATTGACAGCTAAAACGAAATAGCATATAATAGCAACATAAGAAATGTACGGAGAGAAAACAGATTGGACTGAGGAGAAAATAGGAGGGGTAGCTGAATGAAAGTTTTTACAAATAAGAAAAAGATGAGAGGGTATCGGGAATTCCTCTATATTCTGCCTTTCATTATTCTGGTTGCGATATTTGCTTATTATCCACTGTATGGATGGGCATACGCGTTTTTTGATTACAAACCGCCAAAAGCACTTAGCATGGATGACTTTGTAGGATTGAAGTGGTTCCGGTATCTGGTAGACAATCCGGTGAGGATTAAGCAGACGCTGATGGTTTTGAGAAACACCTTTGCAATGAGTGGATTGACCATTTTATTTTCCTGGCTGCCGATGATTTTTGCCGTATTTCTGAATGAGATTAAGTGTATGCCATTCCGGAAATTTGTCCAGACCGTGACGACACTTCCAAACTTCATCAGCTGGGTACTGGTATTTTCTATCTGCTACTGTATGTTCAACAGTACAGGTATGGCAAACAGCTTACTGATACAGATGGGAGTACTTGAAAAACCGATCGCTTTCTTGCAGTCTTCCAATCATATATGGCTGAAAATGTGGCTGTGGAGTACCTGGAAGAGCCTTGGATGGTCAGCAATCATGTATATCGCAGCAATCTCAGGGATTGATGCAGAATTATATGAGGCAGCAAAAGTGGACGGGGCAACAAGAATGCAACTGATCTGGAATATTACGATTCCGAGCTTACTGCCAACATACTTTGTATTATTAATGCTTAATATCGCAAATTTCCTTTCCAATGGAATGGAACAGTACTATGTATTCCAGAATGCATTTAATATGGATACTATCCAGGTACTTGATCTGTATGTATACAATCTGGCAATGGGAAGTGGAAGTTATTCTGTATCTACTGCACTCAGTATGCTTAAGAGTCTGATCAGCGTCATTTTGTTATGTGGTGCCAATACGCTATCTAAAGTACTGCGTGGTGATGGATTTATTTAAATGGAAGTGAGGATATGAACATGAAACAGAATGGAAAAATAAAAGAAAATGCCGGTCCGGTTGATAAACTGATCAGCGTGATTACTTATATTGTGTTTGCATTGTTTTCCCTGATCTGTATTTATCCATTTTACTATATTTTTATCAATACGATCAGTGCTAACGATCTGAGTGAAAAAGGAAAGATTATCTTCTGGCCGCAGCAGATCCATTTCAGAAATTATCTGGATGCAACCAAGATTCCGGGACTGCTGCAGGCAGCACAGATTTCCATTGCAAGAACGCTGATCGGAACGGCATGTACGGTATTGTTAGCCGGCTTCCTCGGTTATATGTTCACAAGAGAAACCATGTGGAAACGGAAACTCTGGTACCGGTTCGTAGTATTGACTATGTATTTTAATGCAGGAATTATTCCATGGTATATTACAATGAATAATCTGCATCTGACGAATAATTTCCTCGGATATATTTTGCCGACGCTGGTATCGCCTTTTTATATTATTCTGACGAAGACTTATGTGGAATCAATTCCGAGGGAGCTGCAGGATGCAGCAGAAGTAGACGGAGCAGGAACATTGAAGGTGTTCTTCTCAATTATTCTTCCGATTATTAAACCGATTCTTGCAACGGTTGCAATTTTTGCGGCAGTAGGACAGTGGAATTCTTTCCAGGATACGCTGCTTCTTGTAACAGACACAAAGTTATATACGTTACAGTTTATTCTGTACCAGTATATTAACCAGGCAAGCTCACTTGCAACGATTGTTTCTTCCGGAACCTCCAGTGAAGCAATCCAGCAGATGCTTGCAACGACGCAGACGGCTACTTCCATCCGTATGACAGTAACTATTCTGGTCGTAACACCAATTCTATTAGTATACCCATTCTTCCAGCGCTTCTTTGTAAAAGGAATTATGATCGGCGCAGTGAAGGGTTGAGAAAAAATTCATAAACTTCAACACACAATAGGGGGCTATTGTAGAAAAACAAAAGGAGGATATGTATTATGAAATGGAGAAGGACAATTAGTTTAGGCCTGGCAGCAGCCATGACAGCAAGTACAGTTCTTGCAGGCTGTGGAGGAGATTCCGGAGCAAATGGAAATGCTTCATCAGGGGACAACAAGAACCAGACAGCTGCAACAGAAGAGGGAGGCTCACAGGCATCAGGGGATGTGACAACCATCGAAGTCTATGATGTTGCGGCAAACTATCAGGGCATGCAGGCAGGCTGGTTTGGCGACCTTGTGAAAGAGAAGTTCGGTCTGGAACTGAATATCTTTGCACCGAATACATCCGGTGATGCGGCAGCACTTTATCAGACGCGATGCAGCTCCGGAAAGCTGGGTGATATCATTCTTCTGGACAATGCAGATTATCTGGACTGCGTAGAAGCAGGACTTGTTATGGATATTACGGATGATATCTGGAATTATCCAAACTTAGCAGAGTATAAGACACAGATTGAGGCGTTCAATGCGCAGGTTGGAGATGGAAGTAAGATTTGGGGAATCCCTACCGAGATGACGAATACTTCACCAGAGACATATTCACAGTCGACTCCGTTCTCAGCACCATGCCTTCCATGGGACTACTACAAAGAACTTGGATGCCCGGAATTAAAGAACCTGGATGATCTTCTGGATGTTTTAGAGCAGATGCAGAAAGCACATCCGACCAACGATGCTGGTGACAAAGCATATGCGATTTCCCTCTGGAAAGACTGGGATGGATTCGGTATGGAAAATATCTGCCAGACCGCAAAATGGTATGGGCAGGAAGTAAATCAGTCTGTATTAATTGGAAATGACAACAGTATGATGCCATTGATTGATGAGAACGGTGCATATTACAAGATGCTTGAGTTCTTCTTCAAGGCAAATCAGAGAGGGCTGATCGATCCGGATTCCTCTGTTCAGGACTGGACCACAACAGACGAGCAGAAGCTTCGTGCATACAGAAAGTACTTATTATGGTACAACTGGGAAATGAACCTTGCAGGTATCAATCTTTCCGATGAAGACAAAGCAGCAGGAAAAGGATTTGTGAATGTTCCTGTTGAAGACCTTAATATTTATCAGGTAGCAGATTCTTATTATGGCTCAGGCCGCGTATGGGGCATTGGTTCTGGCGTAGACGATGCAACAAAAGAAAAAATTATGCAGTTATTTGACTGGATGGCAAGTCCGGAAGGAATCAGTTACATGTGGGATGGTATTGCTGGTGTCAACTACACCATTGAAGAAGGAACAGGACGCTATGCACAGACAGATGACTCTGTAGCTTATGTAGCAGGTAAGAAGAATCTTCCGGATGAATGGGGCGGCGGTCTCTACAATGATGGAAAATGTCAGTTGAACCAGTACATTGTATCTAACATGGCAGTTAATCCGAATAATAATGAGCCTTACAGCATGAGCTACTGGAGCACTAATCTTGAAAAACCGAAGGACCAGAGATATGTTGACTGGACAGAAAAATATGGCACTGATACACAGACAGAATACTTTGAGGAGAACGGATTATTAAAGACGGTTGCAAATGTAAATGTTGTTCTTGAAAGTGATACAACAGATATTGCGCTGATCAGAAGTCAGTGTGGAAAGGAAATTACAAATGCATCCTGGAAGATGGTCTTTGCAGCAGACCAGGCAGAATTCGATGCATTATGGGAAAACTTAAAAGAGACTCTTACCGGTATCGGATGGGATGATCTTGTGAAATTTGATATGGAAAAATATCAGAAAGTAATCGATGCAAGAAAAGCAGCAAAATAAAAAACAAACAGATAAGCAGTGAATAAGCAATGGCATCCGGTCTTTTCAGAAAGAGAGGACAGCCGGATGCCATTGCTAAAACGAAGGAAAAACAGCCGGTTGTCGGGTTGACAAAAGAATCTTAGATATGGTAGGCTCAGTTATAAGGCAAAAATAGTTCAAAATAGGATGAAAGGCATTGATATGGGTAAAAAACAAGCGTCCAAGATGCAGATTAAGAATATTGCGGATAAACTGGGACTTTCCGTGAGCACAGTGTCTGTTGTGCTGAATGGCAGAGGAGACCAGGTAAGAATATCAAAAGAGACGCAGAAGAAAGTATTAAATGCGGCGAAAGAGATTAATTATCAGCCCAATATTTATGCGAGAAGATTGAGACAGGCAGCTAACGAGGAGGCACCATATGTTTTGGCACTGTTCTGGAGGCGTGACAATCTAAACTCACGTCTCGGGCGTTTCCTGGAAGGCATCTTTCAGACAATTGATTTGAAAGAGCTGAAGATAGAACTGGTTGTCCAGGCATATGAACCAGGGAACTTCATGACATATATGGATATGCTGTCAAGCAACCGCTTCAGTGGAGCCATGATCTGTGGACTTAACGAGGAAGAGCAGAAGGCGCTGGAAGAGAGGGAGATCACGATTCCGATTGTGTTTATCGGACGTGACAGCCAGATCTATCACAGTGTGCTGATGGACAGCTACCGGACAGGTGAAGAATGTGCGGCATGTATGAACCTTTCCGGAGTGAAATCTGCCGCCTTTTTGGGATTTGAGAAAACAGGAAGAGCAGAGAGACTGATGGAGGCAGGTTTCCTGTTTGGGTGCAGGAGTCATGATGTTGTGGCGAAGGAAGAATGGAATCCAAGGATTGAGAAGAGTTCCTATGAGATTGGATATCAGACAGCGAAACAGATGCTTTCAGATATGGAACTTCCGACCGCGTGGCTTGTAGCCGACTGCAGGCTTGCTACAGGGATAATGGCATATTGCAGGGATGTCGGAATCTGTGTCCCGAAAGATCTGAGGATTATATTTTTTGAGAACTCTCCACTACTCCGGTATAATAGACCAGCATTGTCTTCTGTGGATATTCCGTCACAGGAAATGGCAAAGAGTGCATTAGATATTTTAATTCTGGCAGGAGAGAGCCGGATGGATATTCCAATCCGGAGGGAGCTGCTGCCAATTTATCAGATTCGGGAAAGCAGCGGTCTGGAACAGGAAGAAAATTATAAATAACAATACAAAATAACAGCGGCGGTAAAAAATATGGAAATATATTGCCGCTATTATTTTTATAATATGCTAAAACGAAATAGCTAAAGAGAGCAGAAGGAGGAGATGAAAATGAAAAACAATCAGGCACTGACAATGTATCCGCTTTTTTTTGATCCAATTTATAAAAAAGCAGAAATGAAAAAGATAGATGGCAAAGATTGTATTTGTTATCAGGAAGATTTCTGGGGAACCAAGGTTGAGGAGGATGGAAGTGTTACCTTTACAATGGAAGCACCAAAAGCAGAGACGGTAGAAGTTTCCGGTTTTGGAGGAACGCTTGGAACGGAGAAAATTGCACTGGAGAAGCAGGCAAACGGACTGTTTTCTAAAAATGTAAAGGGGATTCTTCCAGGCTTTCATTATCACAGGTGGTTTGTAGATGGGGTACAGGTGACGAACCCACATGCACCGTTTGCTTATGGATGTTTCGGGGCAAATAACTTTTTTGAAATGCCACGGGAGGGACAGGATTTCTGGTATCTGAAGGATGTACCGCATGGGGATGTGCAGATTCATTCTTACGTGTCAACACAGAATGATCACATAAAGAAATGTTATGTCTATCTGCCGCCTTCCTACAGAGAGAATATAGATCAAAAATATCCGGTTATGTATATCCAGCATGGAGTGGGAGAGGATGAGACAAGCTGGCTGTGGAACGGCAAACTGAATTTTATTATGGATAATCTCATTGCAGAAGGAAAATGCAAGGGTATGATCGTGGTTATGTGCAGCGGTTACGCGTTTAGAGATGATGAGGAGGCTGTCTTTTTCCCGGGTGACTTTGGAAGGGAACTGACAGAGGATGTTATTCCATATATGGAACATACTTTTCGCGTGAAAAAAGGACGGATGCACCGCGCAATGGCGGGACTTTCCCTTGGGTCGGCGCAGGCAACCCAGATCGTATCGAGATTCCAGAATCTGTTCGGACATCTGGGAGTATTCTCAGGGGTCAGGGATGAAGAGACAGAACGGATTCTTGCACAGTTTGCAGAGTATCCGATGCAGACCGTTCTTATGACGGCAGGAAAAGGGGAGAAGGATTTAGATAAAAAACAGAAAATATATACGGATCAGTTTGAAAAGCTCGGGGCAGCCGGAGGGCAGCGAAGCTATGAGGGCTATCATGAATGGCATGTGTGGAGAGAGAGCTTTAGGGACTTTGCATCCTTAGTCTTCCAGAAAGAGGAGCCAGAGGATGAAAGTGAACCAGTTTTTCCTTATGAAGAGAGAAAGCTATCCAAAGAGCAATTAGACCGTCAGACTTTTGCAGAGCATATGCTAATGTCTGATCCGATCCACAAAGGTCTGATTCATGCATTTGATGAGAAAGGCAGACCGTGTGGCAGATACCGGGAAGAACATCCGGGCGCAGAGGTGACAGATGGGAAGACTGGAACTGCCAGATTTTATCTGCGGGCAGACGGTGCGCATGATGTGGAGCTGAATCTGTGGGGAATGAAAAGCTATCCTATGGAAGAAGGAGAGGATGGCTGGTGGACAGCAGAGGTAACGGGAATTGAGAAAGGATTCCACTATTATAACTATATAGTAAACAGCGCGAACACGGTGGACTGCAATGCGCCGGTTGGCTACGGCGGCTTTCAGGCTGTGAACTATCTGGAAATGCCGGAGGAGGATTTTGAAGAATACAGAATCCGCCAGGTGCCACATGGAACGGTTCATTATGAATATTACAAATCTAATAGTACCGGGAGAACCAAGCTGTGTTATGTATACACACCAGCAGGTTATGAGGAACATCTGGAAAAACGATATCCTGTTCTCTATTTACAACATGGGGGCGGCGAGAATGAGGTTGGCTGGATCTGGCAGGGAAAGCTTGCCAATATCGCGGATAACCTGATCGCAAAAGGGCAGATGAAGGAAATGATCGTAGTTATGAATACTGGCTATGCCTTCCCGGAAAATGGTGAATATCACCATTCTATGAGCGCATTTCTGCAGGAGCTTCCGGAAAGCTGTGTCCCGTATATTGACAGCAGATACCGGACTATTGCAGACAAAGATTACAGGGCATTAGCAGGGCTTTCCATGGGAGGCATGCAGACGCAGAGAATCGTATTTACCTATCCGGAATTGTTCGGCTGGGCAGGCATCTTTTCCGGTGGTCTTGTGATCAGGGACGATGAGGTGGATTATACAGAAGTATTACTGAATCCGGAAGCATTCAGAAAGCAGTTTCATATGCTTTTTGTTGCATGTGGAAAGCAGGAATGGAGCTATGAGTCGACGGTTAAGAACGAGAAAGAAGTACTGGCGGCAGGTGTCCCGATTGAGGTGTTCGAAGGATACGGTTATCATGACTGGACATTCTGGAGACATTGCCTGAATGCGTTTTTAAGAAAATTATTTTAAATGTGTTTGCGGGGACAAGACACAGGTATGGCAGTGAAATGAAGGAGAAAAGACTATGGAAAAAGAAGCAAAAATTACAGTCCATCCATCCTTTGAGATAGGAGAAATCTCACCGAGATTATTTTCAACATTTCTGGAACCGATTGGAACAATGGTAAATGGAACGATGTACAACCCGAAGCATCCGACAGCGGATGAGCAAGGATTCCGGAAAGATGTGATTGAGGCATTGAAAAGTACCGATATGCCGGCAATCCGTCTCCCGGGTGGAAACTTTGTTTCCGCCTGGGACTGGAAGGATTCCATCGGACCGAAAGAACAGAGAAAAGTACATTTAGATCCGGCATGGTATCAGTATATTACAAATGAAGTTGGTCATGACGAATATTTACAGTGGGCAGAAAAAGTGGAAGCAGAACCGATGTATACGATCAACCTCGGAACAGGAGGAATCCGAGATGCGATGGATATTGTTGAGTATACGAATCATGAGGGAGGCAGCTGGTGGTCAGATCTGCGTAAAAAGAACGGACATGAGAAGCCATATGGGGTGAAGGTCTGGTATCTTGGAAACGAGATGGACGGACCGTGGCAAATCGGTTCCTGGGATAAGGATCCGAGAGGCTACGGAGTTCTTGCCAATGAGACATCCAAAGTGATGAAGTGGATTGATCCGACGATAGAGACTGCTGTCTGCGCATCCTCTGCCATCTTTATGGATCACTATCCGGAATGGGAAGAGACCGTGCTCGAACAGTGCTATGATTCGGTGGATTATCTGTCCATGCACCACTATCACAGTGCGCCTCCGGGAGATATTAAGGCATTACTGGGTGGTTCCCTGTATTATGAGGAATTTATTGACACCGAGGCGGCACTTTGTGATGTGATTGCAGCAAAGAGGCGTTCACCGAAAAAAATGATGCTCTCTTTTGACGAGTACGGAGCCATGATCCGGCCAAATGCCGAGCTGCATCCGGGCTATGGTGTCTACAATATGACAAGAGCCCACTACCGGTTTGATCCGGACAGAAAATATGTGCTTCATGATCCAGATCAGATGCCGGACAGAAAACATCCGGGAGGAGATATGCTGCAGATGCTGGCAATGGTTTCAATTCAGATGGCATTTTTAAGACATGCAGACCGTGTGAAGATTGCTTGCATGACAGGAGGACTTGGAGCACTCTGTTCTTCCGACCATGACCATGTGTGGAGATCAGCATCTTATTATGCACTGTCGCAGCTGATGGAGTATGCAAAGGGAACATCCATGCAGACAAGCGTGGAATGTGAGACCTATGATATGCCGGGATATGCGATCGATGATACATCCCAGTACAGGGGAAAAGAAAATGTTCCTTATGTGGACAGTGCATCGGCATGGGATCGTGAGAATGGCAGACTGAATCTGTTTGTGTTAAATAGAAATGAGGAGAGTGAGTATTCTCTGACTGTGGATGTCAGAGGATTTGAGGGATACAGGTTTGTAAAACAATTCGAGATGTATACGGATGATCTGGAGGCTTCGAGCAGCTTTGACAATCCATCTTTGGTTCTTCCAAAAGAAAAAGAAGATATTTTGTTCGCAGATGGCAGACTGACAACATCATTAAAACCACTTTCCTGGAATGTATTGTGTTTTGAAAAGGAAGAAGAGTAGAACAGGAGGAGAAAAATGGCACTGATCCAATATTCATTTCGTTCAGAAGTGTTGAAAGAAAACACAGAAATCTATGTGATTCTTCCGACTTATGAGGTTTTTCGTGACCCGGAGAAAAAAGGGGCAGAAACTTATTATAAAGAATATGAGAGAAAAAAAACGCTCTATGTGCTGCATGGAGGCAGTGATGATGCAAGCCTTTATCTGCGCCGTACCAGATTGGAAGAATATGCATTAGAGCGTGATCTTGCAGTTGTGATGCCGGAAGTACGCAACAGTTTTTATTGCGATATGGTACATGGAAAAAAATATTTTACATACTTAAGCGAGGAGCTTCCGGAGATTGTGGAGAATATATTCCCATTGACGCATGATCCGAAAGAAAGGTATGTGATCGGTAATTCCATGGGATCCCACGGAACCTTCAAGTGGGCTTTGAACCGCCCGGATTTCTTTGCAGCGGCAGCTGGAATGAGCGGTGCGGGAGAGGTGGAGAGCCTTGGATTTTTTGATATGAATAATCCGAATGTTGCATCAGCTTTCGGGACAAGGGAAGAGTACAGGGGAAGCAGTAATGATTTTTATCACCTGATCCGAAAGAATCTGCAAGAAGGGAAAAAACTACCAAGATTGTATAGCTGCTGCGGCAGACAGGACTTTTTTTATGAAGGATCAAAAAATTTTGCAGAAGTGGCAACCAAGATGGGATGTCCGGTAGAGTTCTCTGAAGGAGAAGGCAGGCATGAGTGGGGCTTCTGGGATCAGTGGCTTCCGGTCATGATAGACAAAATGATGAAGGAGGATGTATGAGATGGGAGTGACAATGTTTGATTTTTTATCAGATAAGCTGGGCTATCACACCAAATTGTATGTGATCCTTCCGGGGTGTGTCAATCAGGGGAAAAAGCCGGCAGGCACTTTGTATCTGCTGCATGGCGGTGGAGGAAACAGCCAGGACTGGATCAGGTTTTCTTCCATTGAGCGGTATGCGGAGGAAAAAAACTTTGCAGTTGTCATGCCGGAAGTGGATGGTGGATGCTTCTACAGCGATATGAAATATGGATACCCATATTATCAGTTTGTGACAGAGGAAGTTCCAATGGTAGCTGAGAAAATGTTTCCGGTCAATACGGAACCTGAAAACCGTTATGTAGCGGGGTTCTCAATGGGTGGATACGGTGCTTACAAATGGGCATTTACAAAACCTGGATTTTTCAGGGCAGCGGCAAATCTGTCCGGTCTTTCCTTTGTGACGGAACTTTTTGCAGAGCAGAGAGCACGGTATCAGGATAAGGAACAGGAAAAAAACGATGTGGTTTCGCTATGCTGGGGAAGCTTAGAGGAACTTGCCGGAACAGACAGCGATTCGAAAGTGTGGATCGATCGTGCATCTGAGACGGGAGAATATCCGGCCTTATTTGGAGCTATCGGCACGGAAGATGGAGGTTATGCACACGCACAGAAATATTTGGCTTACTGCAAAGAGAAGAATGTGAAGATTTATTACGAAGAGATGCCGGGCGGACATGAATGGAAGGTCTGGGATACGATGATCGTGAAATATCTGGATTGGATACAGACACTGTAGTGCAAAGAGCAGCGCAGTTTTGCCAGGTAAAGGACCAAGAAAAATCTGAACATCAGGAAGGGTTTACTACTGGAAATGGAGATAGAAGATGACAGAGAGAAGAAGAGCAGAGAGAAGAAGAGCAGAGATCGACTGGAAATTTTATAAAAAAGTCTTTTGGCTGGCATTGCCAATCGCCTTACAGAGCCTGATCACAATCGGAGTCAACATGCTTGACACGATTATGGTTGGAAATCTCGGGGAAATGTCACTTTCGGCAGTGTCACTGGCAAATCAGTTTATAGGTGTCTATCAGATTTTCTGTATGGGGCTTGGAATGGGAGCATCTGTTCTTGTATCCCGTTACTGGGGAATGCAGGAAGCAGAACCGGTAAAAAGTATACAGGCCCTTCGTAAGACAATTTGTATCGTAGTAAGAATTACAGTCAGCCTTGCACTTTTATTTGCGGTGGTGACTTTGCTGATCCCGCAGGTTGTCATGCGGATGTATACGCAGGATGCAGAGATTATACGGCTGGGAGAAATCTATTTTAGGTTTTCTGTGATTACCTATTTCTTTTTAGGTCTTTCATTGGTATGTACGATCATACTAAGGTGTGTCGGGCAGGTGAAGCTGCCGCTTCTTGTTTCAATCGGAGCGTTTTTTGTGAACCTTCTGGCAAACTATGTATTTATTTTCGGAAAACTTGGAATGCCACGTATGGGAATCGCAGGAGCTGCGCTGGGAACATTGATTGCGAGACTGTTTGAGGCAGGGATGATCTGTGGATATCTGTTACTGAAAGATGAGAAAATCGGATTCAGGGTAAAACATCTTGGCATGAAGACGGCTGATCTGCTTGGAGAATATATCCGGATCAGCATACCGGTACTGATTAGTGACGGAATTCTCGCTATCGGAAATAATACAGTGGCAATGGTGATAGGAAGACTTGGAGTTACCTTTGTGGCAGCCAATGCCATTACAAGCGTAACACAACAGCTGAGTACTGTTATGATACAGGGAGTATGTCAGGCAGGAGCAATCGTGACAGGGCAGACGCTGGGAGAGGGAAAGCAAGAGCAGGCACAGAGTCAGGCTTACAGATTCTTAGGATTGGGACTGGGACTTGGAATGCTGTCAGCGTTCTTTATTATGGCAGTCAGTCCGGCGATTATTGGTTCCTATAAGGTATCGGAGGAGACAGCGGAGGTTGCTGCGCAGCTGATGCATGCGATCAGCCTGATTCTTATTTTCCAGGCAACAAACAGCATTATGACCAAAGGAGTGCTGCGTGGAGGAGGAGATACAAAGATGTTGATGCTTGCGGATAATCTTTTCCTGTGGGTTGTTTCCATACCGCTTGGAATGCTTGCGGGGTTTGTATTCCACTTCCCGGCGTTCTGGATATATGTGTGCCTGAAAGCCGATCAGATTCTAAAAGCAGTCTGGTGTGTATTCCGGTTGCGAAGTGGAAAATGGATGAAAAAAATAACAGTTGGAAAAGTTTCCGGGCAGGAAGACAGAGCGTGAAGAAGGGAAGCGGGGACAGTGTGTCTGTCCCCGTTTTTGCACTTGAAAGAGAATATAATATGGGTTTGCAAAAGATAACAGAAAAATACTTGTATAATGAGGAGGAATATGATGGGGGAAACAGCAAAACTGCCAGATGGCAGCATGTTTGAATTTTGGGAAGACGAGACAGTGTATGACATCGTATTGCATGTAAACAGCACACATCCGGATGCGGATGATAGGAATGCAGGAACGTTAAAGGCACCACTTAAAACAATACAGGCAGCAGCGGAAAGGGCAGTGCCTGGAACGCGTGTCCTGATCCATGGAGGAGAATACAGAGAGTGGGTACATCCGGTGTGTGGAGGTATCAATGCATCACATATGATAAGCTATGAAGCATACGGGGATGGAGAAGTTGTGATCAAGGCTTCTGAAAAAGTGGAGAACTTCAGACCAAGTAATGGCTGGAGACTGTATAACAATTTTGGGAAAAAGAAAGAGGAAGCGAAGATAAAGGTCTGGGAATACTGTCTGGAGCCTAACTTATTTCTGGGATACAATCCGTTCTGCGCGGTGAACATTTTACATGACAGACTGTTTATTGAGTATGATAAGACAGATATGACAACTTATCTGAACCGGAGAGGGATGGTGTTCTGCGATGGAAAACCGCTTACACAGGTTTCACTTTGCAATGGACTTGGGGAAAAAGACGGAACGTACTGGGTGGAAGCTAACGGACAGCGTGTGCACTTCAGGCTTTGGAATGATGAAGATCCGGCGGATCATAGAATCGAAGTAACCTGTAGAGAACAGTGTTTTGCACCGGACGAACCATTTCTGTCTTATATAAAAGTAAAAGGACTGACCTGTGCACATGCGGCAACAGGGGCTCCGGTACCGCAGCGGGGAGCAATTTCCTGTTACAGAGGACATCACTGGATCATTGAGGACTGTACAGTAGACTGGTCAAACGGAGTAGGGATTGATGTGGGAAATGAATGCTGGCATCATGAGATGATACCGGGGCAGAAAATCGGATATAGCGTGATCAGAAACTGTACGATTTCCAACGCAGGGGTATGTGGAATTGCAGGGCTTCATGCAGTGCATATGTTGATCGAGGATAACCGGATCGAAGAAACCGGATGGCAGAAGATGGAACTTTCCTGGGAAGCAGGAGCAATTAAGCTTCACAATAGTGTAAACAGCCTGATCCGCAGAAATCTGTTCCGCAATACATTCCGGGCAGATCATCTGTGGATGGATTGTGGAAATGAAAATAACAGAATTACACATAACCTGTTTTTAGATGGAAGGGAGCAGAGAGAGGCTATTTTCATAGAATGTACGAAAGATGGTGTGAATCTGATCGACCACAATATCATCTGGAATGTGGAAGGTCGGTTTGACCGGAATCAGATAAAGGAGCAGAAAGGGTCGGCCGGCTGGTACGCAATGACGGAATCTGGTGAGGTGAATGGATATGGAATCTATGGGGAAGGAACAGACAGACTGCGGATCGAACATAATTTGATCGGGAATTGCAGAAGTGCTGGATATTTTGCAAAGCCGGTATCTTTCCGGATGCATGGTCTGGAAAGAGGCGGTACATCGAGAGATGCCTGGATTCTGAATAATTTGTTTTACCGTTGCGGGGAAGCTGCTGTGAAGTTCCCGACAAAGGACAACCATTGTGATGGTAATACCTACGTTGGAATGGAGGGAGGTTATCTGCGAATTCTGTATCCGGAACCGGAGGTATGTCTGCATCTTCCATCCTGGCAGGAATTTTATCAGTTCGACAGAGAAGGACAGGAAGGATGGTTTGAGATAGAGGTGGATACCGATCATCTGAAGCTGGAATTCAAGAAGGCAGATGATCGTCCATTTGGCTTCCCGGGAGAACTGGCAAAACGGGATATTGTATACAATCCGGAGGAGGTAAGAACAGTGGATATCCATACGCTGTCGCAGAGTGATTTTTATGGAAATGCTTTAGAAGCAGGGAAGGTAATTCCAGGACCATTTGCAGAGATGCGAAAGGGAAAGGTTTATGAGATAGATTGTCGCAGGAAAGAGAGATAACCTGGGGTATCAGGGAAGAAAAAAGGAGAAATAAAGTATGGACAGACTAAATATCAGGACCAAAAACAGGAAGTTTGAAACAGCAAAAGATTTGTATGGGATTTTCTTTGAAGACATCAACCGGGCCGGAGATGGTGGAATCTATCCGGAAATGATAAGAAACAGATGCTTTGAAGATTCACTTCTTCCGGAGGGATATACGCAGCGGGCAGATGGAGTTCATGTTGTGACAGATTCCGGATGGGAAGATGAATTCAATGGCGGAGAAGGACTTTCTAGCTGGGTAGAGGAGGACCAAATTGAAAAAACGTCTGTACCGGGGTGGTATGCACAGGATGCGCGCATGCGGTTAGAACAGGCGGACACTTTGAACAAAAACCGGAAAGCGGCACTGAATGTACGGTTTGAAAAGGGTGGAAGCATCTGGAATATAGGATTTTGCGGTATCCCACAGAAAAAAGGGGAAGCATATAAATTCTGTCTGTTTGCAAAAACAGCCCAGGAAACAAAATTGGAGGTTTCTGTCATAGAAAATAATGTGTGCTTTGCATCCACAACATTGCTGCTGAAAGGGAATGGTTACGTAAAGTACGATGCAGTACTTGCCGCAACAGGAGACAGTCAGAATGCGAAGCTTATATTTCGGTGTCCGGATGGTGGAGAGATCCTGTTTGGTTTTACATCTCTGATGCCGGGAACAACCTATAATGGACATGGATTACGCGTGGATCTCGTTGAAAAACTGCGCGATCTGCATCCGAGTTTCATGAGGTTCCCAGGGGGATGTATTGTAGAGGGTTCGACGCCGTCCACTGTCATGCTATTTCGTAATACAGTAGGACCGGTATGGGAGAGACCGGGGCAGCAGTTAGTATGGCATTACCGCAGCAGTAACGGACTTGGATTTCACGAGTATCTGCAGCTTTGCGAGGATCTTGGAATGGAACCATTATATGTATGTAATTGCGGTATGACCTGTCAGGGTAGGAAGCCTGTTCTCCTCACAGGAAAAGAACAGGACGAGATACTGGAAGATACAATGAATGCTTTGGAATATGCGCTTGGATCGCCGGAGAGCAGATGGGGAAGCTTAAGAACACAGATGGGACACAGAGAGCCGTTTGGGTTGACTTATCTTGAGATTGGAAATGAGAATTTCGGACCGGATTACGAGGAGCGCTATCGCAGATTTTATGATGTGGTGAAGGAAAAATATCCGCATTTGAAGGTGATTGCGAATGCGCATATCGAGGAGCATGCCTGCACGACGGAGTATGTGGATGAGCATTTTTATAATTCAACCGAGTTTTTTGCAGAAAATCAGAATTATTATGAAAACTATGACAGAAAAGGTCCAAAGATATTTGTCGGTGAGCAGGCGGTAAATGAAGGTGCACATCTTGGAAAATTATATGGAGCACTTGGAGAGGCAGCATTCCTGATCGGGCTGGAAAAAAATCAGGATGTTGTAGCACTTGCATCGTATGCTCCGTTATTTGAACATGTTCATTATCATTCCTGGTCACCGAACCTGATCCGGTTCCAAAATGCAGAGAGCTTTGGAATACCGACTTATTATGTATGGAAAATGTTTGGAAAAAACAGAGGATCATATGTAGTGGAGTCAGAGGTGGAATCCGGTAAAATATACAGTCCGATGGAGGGCATGGCATCTTTGAAATCCAGATCTGTCCTGAACTATAAAAATGCAATGTGGAATGGCAGAAAAACAGCAGTGACGCATGAAATGATGGGACATGTGATGGAAGAGGAAGAGGATGGCAGCTGCTGTATCGGACATCCTGATGAAGAACAGATTGCAGCAATGTGCCGGAAAATGCCATGGGGAGACAAAGAGAAGAGCTTTGTTGTATTCGGGGAGGAATCAGATACCTGTGGAAAATTTGATGTTGATATTTATGTAGAACCAGGCAGCAGCTTTGAAATTGGCATTTTCAGTGCAAGGGTAATTTTATCTTATTATGACCAGTTGTTAGAAGGTGCGGAAAAAATATGGACACCGTTTGGAGTAAGACCTCTGCTCTGGAAAATAGAGGAGGATCATGCATCGTTCTGGGAAACAGCAATTCCTGAGGAGAAGAGACTGACGGAAGATTTTCCGCTTTGTATAGAGCCTGGAAGATATCATCATTTTGGATATGAGACAGATGGAAAGACGGTACGGCTCTTTATAGACCGGAAGATAGTACGTGAAGTGGAAATTCCATCTTTTCCAGCAGTATCTTCTGTAACAACAGTGACAGAGGATGAAATTTTTATCAAACTTGTTAACATGGAAGGAAAAACAGATCCTATAGAAATCTCTTTAGACTGCGGTGTAGAGCGTGAGTATGAGGCAGTTCTTCTGACAGGGGAAAAGACAGCAGAGAATACATTTGAAGAACCGGAAAAAGTGAGTGACAAGACGGTGAAGATGGAGGGAGCATCTAAAAAATTCATTTATGAAGCACCTGCTTACTCTGTGAGTGTGTTAAGATTGAAGAAAAAGCAGGCATTTAACCCATATCTTCCATCGTGGGAGTATATTCCGGATGGAGAGCCGTATGTGTTCGGAGACAGGGTGTATGTATACGGATCCCATGATTTTTATAACGGACATGTATTTTGCCTGGGAGATTATGTCTGCTGGTCAGCACCGGTTGACAATCTCGCCGACTGGAGATATGAAGGAGTGATTTATCCTAAAACAGAAGATCCATTGAACAGGGATGGAAAGATGTGCCTGTATGCCCCGGATGTGACAGTGGGACCGGATGGAAGATATTATCTGTATTATGTGCTGGACCATGTCTCTGTCGTATCAGTTGCAGTTTCTGACACACCGGCAGGAAAATATGAATTTTATGGATATGTCCATGATAAAAAGGGAGACAGACTCGGGGAAAGACCGGGGGATGAACCACAGTTTGATCCGGGAGTACTGACAGAAGGAGCGCGAACCTATCTGTATACGGGATTTTGCGGAAGAGGAGACAAAACGAGACATGGTGCGATGGCGACAGTGCTCGGTCCGGATATGATTACCATCGAGGAAGAACCGGTATTTGTGGCACCGGGAGGAGAGTATGCGGATGGAACCGGATATGAGGGACATGCATTTTTTGAAGCACCATCTATCCGGAAGATAGGAAACACATACTATCTGATTTATTCGTCTTCGGTGATGCATGAGTTATGCTATGCAACCAGTGAGAAACCAACGGGAAAATTCACATATAGGGGTGTGCTGGTAAGCAACTGCGATATGCATATAGATACTTATAAACCTGCAGATATGCCATCTGCCTATGGCGGAAACAACCATGGAAGTATCGTGGAGATTTCCAGTGAATGGTATATTTTTTATCACAGACAGACGAACGGAACCTGGTATAGCAGACAGGGGTGTGCAGAAAAGCTTCATTTGGCAGAAGATGGAAGCTTCCGCCAGGTGGAACTGACATCCTGTGGATTAAATGGCGGATCACTAGTGGGAAGGGGGGAATACCCGGCTTATATTGCATGCAATCTGTTTACAGCGGAGGAGAGCATTTTTGATGCAAACCAGAGATTTCCAAGAGTGATGCAGGATGGAAGAGACGGTGATAAGGAACCGGGGTACATTTCCCATATTACAGATACCACAACGCTAGGCTTTAAATACTTTGAATGTGAAAATGTACAGAAAGTCATCCTGAAAGTGAGAGGATATGGAAGTGGGACGTTCGAGGTTAAGACAGCCTGGGATGGTGAGGTGCTTGGGACGGTTCAGATTGTAAACAGCAATGTGTGGGAGAAATATGAGATTCAGGCACAGATCCCGGATGGTAAGCAGGCAATCTATTTTACATATAGAGGATACGGAAATCTTGACTTACTGTCATTCACACTTGAGTAGGAAAAATTACGGATAAAAGTGGGAGCACAGTCATTCATTTGGGACTGGAAGAATTTGAAATTTTGTTATTTTAGCCGGTTGTGGAAAAAAATGACAGCGGATATAATTAGGAAAGAGATATGGGAGAGGGAGACGATAAAATGAGTGAAGAGATAAAAAACGTGCAAAAGAACTGGTAAGCCAGATAACAGTGGAGGAGAAGATGAGCCAGATGCTCTATCAGTCACCGGCAATCGAAAGGCTTGGCATTCCGGCATATAACTGGTGGAATGGGGCTTTGCATGGAGTTGCAAGAGCCGGAGTAGCAACCATGTTCCCACAGGCGATCGGGCTGGCAGCCACTTTTGACAGAGAACTGATACAGGAGATCGGAGATGTCGTTTCCACAGAAGGAAGGGCGAAGTTCAATGAATTTTCGAGAAGAGGGGACCACGGCATCTATAAAGGGCTCACCTTCTGGGCACCGAATGTTAATATTTTCAGGGATCCACGATGGGGAAGAGGACATGAGACATACGGGGAGGATCCGTATCTGACAGGAGAATTAGGCTGTGCATACATCAAAGGTTTGCAGGGTCCGGATCCGGAGCATCCAAAGGCAGCAGCCTGCGCGAAGCATTTTGCAGTACATAGTGGACCGGAAGCACTCAGGCATCAGTTCAATGCGCAGGTGTCAAAGCATGATCTGTATGATACTTATTTATATGCATTCAAGCGGTGCGTCAAAGATGCAAAAGTGGAAGCGGTCATGGGTGCCTATAACAGAGTGAACGGGGAACCGGCATGTGGCAGCAAGGGACTGCAGAACGGTCTCGAGAAGATCAGTAAAATCCTGATGAGTGCGCTGCTAATCATGATTGTGGTGCTCGCCGTCCACAGCTTTACCCTGTCCGGTGCAGGAGAGGGAATCCGTTTCTACCTGATTCCGAATCTTAAGACTGTAAAGGAGGTTGGATTTGGAAATGTCGTATCAGCCGCCATGAACCAGGCATTCTTTACCTTAAGCCTTGGAGTGGCTGCCATGGAGATCTTCGGCAGCTACATGGGAAAATATCATACGTTAGCTGGCGAGGGACTTCGGATCTGCGCACTGGATACATTCGTTGCCATTATGGCAGGACTGATTATTTTCCCGGCAGGTTCGATTCCCCCTGGGAACAGTCAAATTTTGCAACAATGTTGTTATACAAAAAAATCACCTTTCCGCTAAAATAGAGTTGTTCAGGCTGCTATTTAACGAAGGGAAAGGTGATTTTAATGGCATATCAAACAAATTCTATGGCACATACTAAATGGATGTGCAAGTATCACATTGTATTCACACCAAAGTACAGAAGAAAAGTGATATACAACCAGTACAAAGAAGATATCAGAGATATCATCAAAATATTGTGTAAATATAAAGGTGTGGAAATAATAGAAGGACACTTAATGCCAGATCATATCCATATGTTGGTAAGTATTCCACCGAAATATAGTATATCACAGTTTATGGGATTTAAAAGGAAAAAGTCACATTGTCCTTGCACTCCAGGTAAAAAGCGTTTACTATAACAATTGATTTTAAAAGTAATTACCATGTAACCTGCAGGAGGATTTTATCAATGAAAGTTTATGTATGTTTCCCGGAAGGAAAGGCGAAAGCACTGACTATGAGCTACGATGACGGCAAAATTCAGGATGAGCGCCTTGTTTCCATTTTTAACCGCTATGGTATACGGGGAACTTTTAATTTAAATTACGGAATGATCGATAAAGAAGGTCTCATTCCACCGCGCATCAAAAGTTCACGGATCAATGAACTTTACGCCGGACATGAAATCGCAACCCATACCATGACCCACCCGACCATTGCACGCTGTCCAATGACGGAAGTTGCCGAAGAAATTTTAGCTGACCGCAAAGGCTTAGAGCAGATCACCGGCCGCATCATCCGCGGACATGCTTATCCAAACGGATCTTACAATGAAGAAATCAAACAGTTATTCCGCCAGCTTGGCATTGCATATGCCCGCGTCGTAGAACCGGCAGCTGACTTTGCACTTCCAACCGACCCTCTTGAATGGCATCCGACCTGTCATCATGATGCACCGGATCTGATGGAAAAAGCTGAATTTTTTGCAGAATTTAAGAAAAAACAATATTTAAAATTAATGTATGTCTGGGGACACAGTTATGAATTTGACAATCATGATAACTGGAATGTCATTGAAGATTTCTGTGCCTATATGGGCGGCAGAAATGATATCTGGTATGCAACCAACATCGAGATCATTGATTATATGGATGCCGCCAGACGTCTGATTTTCTCAGCAGACTGCAGAAGAGTCTACAATCCGAATGCCATCAGTGTCTGGCTTGAAATTGACGGAGATACTGTGATAGAAGTAAAAGGCGGCACCTGCCTGGAAATTTAATCATAACCTTCTTAATCATCATGCTTTTTTCGCTCTGTCGTTTTTCGTATAAACTGTTTTACCAGTTCATAAACAAGAAATCCAAACAGTCCGCCAATCGTATTTAAGATCAGGTCATCTACATCAAGACTTCCGACCTTGAACACAAGCTGCAGTATTTCCACAACAAGACTCAATTCAAAGCTGTAAAGCACCGTATACCGCAGTTTTCTGCACCGTTCATAGTAGATTGGCAAAAAAGTTCCAAATGGCATGAATGCAATGATATTTCCCACAAGGTTTAAAACCACTGCATAAGTACCGAGAACTTTTCGATAACGTATGAAACGCATGATTTCTTTTAATGGCACAAGATTATAGTGATATGCTCTCTCACTGTAAGTCCGTCCCATTTTTTCTGAAAAGAATAAGAAATAAAACAACACCGCAAAATAAACAGTGAACAATACGCCGGCAATCAGCCGGCGTCTTTTTTTTCTGTCATCCATCGCATTATTTACATCCATACTGTTCATAGTATGCATCAATTGCTTTTTTTATCTCATCATTAATGACAATTTTGCCCTGACACTCCTTATTGTAAAGATGTTCTACGACCTCTTCCATCGTTACAATCGCATTTGTCGGAAAACCATAAGTTTCCCGGATTTCATCAAGTGCACTCATTTTACCGCCAAGTCCCATTTCCATACGGTTTAAAGAAACCATCAGGCCAACGATCTCAACATTTGCAGCTCCTCTTACTTTCGGAACTGTCTCCTCCATGGATTTACCGGATGTTGTAACATCCTCGATCATGACAACACGGTCACCATCTTTTAAACTGCTTCCAAGGAAACTTCCCTTATCTGCTCCGTGGTCTTTTTCTTCTTTTCTATCCGAACAGTAACGGACTTCTTTTCCATACAATTTGCTGAATGCAACTGCTGTTACAACACTGATCGGGATTCCCTTGTATGCCGGTCCGAATAATACATCAAAATCATCTCCATACTTCTCATGGATCGCCTTTGCGTAATACTCACCAAGACGCATTAACTGTGAACCTGTCACATAAGCTCCTGCATTCATAAAAAATGGGGATTTGCGTCCACTCTTTAATGTAAACTCTCCAAATTTGAGCACATCACTCTCAACCATAAACTCGATAAATTCCTGCTTGTACTGTTCCATTTTATCTACGACCTCCTGTTTAACTTCCTTAATATCGATTGTTTGCACCTGATTCTCTCGTGTCTTCACAATTATTTTTATACTATCATAAGTGTCTTGGAATCTCAATCTCTTTTAACTTCATTTTTTAACCTGTAGAAAAGACATTAGAATTTTTATCAGACAAGACCCTATTTTAAATCTTCTGTTTCATAACATATCTGTCTATTCCGTCAGTTCTCCTATCACTGTGATAAATCTTTGCTCTGTAAGACCGGAACTTTCTATGGTAAATATAACTCCATCTTTTTCAAAAACAGCGACATAACTATACCCGCCAGTCTGCCCGATCGGATAACATCCCGCTGTGACCGTAATCCCATGCACCAGAGACGTGGCTAAATGTGTATCTGTAAATCTTGTCACGATCCCGGATTCCGTTGTACGAACTCCGATTTTCAATGTACGTTCTCCACTTTCATCCGAATAGATCAGACTATTATTATCATCCACTGCTTCTCCTGCTTTATCATATCCAACATGATAAACACCATCCGACAGAATGAATCCATCCGGAATGGAAGTCGGACAGATCTTTGTTCCAAAATATTCTTCCAGCCCTGCTGCATCATAAGAAACAATCTGATACGGTTCTGCTACATCATAGGCTATACTTTCCATTTCGCGAATCTCATTAAAGATCAGACCGGTATCCTCTTCTGCTTTTTCCACCCCTGCCTCATCCGCTGATCCGGCTGCTGTACTTCCATACATACCATCATAATCATTGAAAACCGTATCCACAGAGTTATTTTTGTTTCCTGAATATCCATTCCTGATCCTTCCATAAAACATTCCTGCACCGATGATCAGCACAAATGCTGTCATACACATCGCCGCCGAAATAGTGATATGCGCAGGCTGTTCCTTCTCTAAAGGGATTTTTTCTCTTATAACATAAAACATCCGCTTCATCCGTGATTTTGATTTTATCTCAACTTCCGCATCTGAAACATACTTTGGATCAATATGCCCGAATGCATCAATCAGATCATCTGCTTTCACTGCTCACACCTCGATTCCTTCCTGAGCAAGACATTTCCGTAAACTTTCCCTTGAACGCATCAGAGACGATTTTACCTTGCTCTCACTGATGGAGAATCTCTTTGCAATTTCAGCTATACTGTCAAAATACCAGTACCTCCGCACAAAGATCCTGCGGTTTTCTGTCTTCATCCCAGCCAGAAAACGGTTAATCATCTCCGCAAGTTCCATATTTTCCACATGTAACTCCATATTTTCACCGGAAATACAGTCCTGCATCTCTTCATATATGTAAGAAATTTCTCCCTCTCCACGCTTTTTCGAATGATTTTTCCGGTAGCGGTCTAAGGATAGATTTCTTGTAATCGCTCCTAAAAACGCCTGCAATATCCCCGGCCGCTCTGTCGGCATGGAATTCCACGCCCGGAACCATGTATCATTCATACACTCTTCACAATCACTTTCATTGTGCAGTACATTCTGTGCTATCTTGTGACAATATGCTCCGTATTTCTGCTGTGAGCATGTAATTGCCCTCTGATCTCTGACCCAGTATAACTCAATAATCTTTTCATCCTCTAAAAACTGCCCCACGATCCGAATCATATCCTCCTGTAATGTTTGTCCTGTTCTGTTATGATTTTACAGAGCATCTGCCGCACCAATAAAAACAGGTATCCCATTCTCCCTGTCTATGATCGCATAGACAAATGGCCTGTCCAGCACAACATTTTCCACTGCCTCCAGACACCCCATTGTTTCCACTTCCACAACTGTTGCCGCCCCGGCCTTTGTACCAAGTTCATTCACTTCAATCTTTGTCCGGTGCAATACCCGGCTGATATACAGATTATCCCCATTTTTACAATTCCCCATCTGTGAAAAATCTGCTAATTTCTCATCAAATGCATCATGCATTCCCATTCTGTCTAAAACTTCCGCTAATTCTTTCTGCGTCTCCGCCTTAAACTTTGGCATACCTGTTTGCACTATTGTATCATTTGCCTGAGCAATTGTCTTTAGAAAAGTTTCTCCATTCATCTGACTGATATAATCTCTGATATCCATATTCTCATCCGGAAGCAGTGCAACAAAGTCAAAGCCTTCTTTATACGGCTTGATAAATCCAACGGCATGCTCTTCCTTCAGAAAAGAATATTCCTCCGAATACATCATTGATACTGTTGAATGATTACCATCAATATCATAAAAATCAGCATCATGCACCTGTTCCTTTTCATACGGGTCCTTCCACTCCCCCTCAAATGCCACTGCATTTACAAGATACATAATAGCATATGGCGGTATCTGATCCATGATATCTTTGATCATTCCATCCGTGCGCCGGTCGATCCAGCGATTGATATCCTTTGTCGTTTTTTCATCAAAAGCCGAGGCAAAGATATCTGCCTGATAAAATTCAGCGTTTAACTTCAGAAAATCATCTGCCGGTACAAAGTTCTCATCAGAATCTTTGTACCAGATAGAATTCGCTGTATATAAATGATTATTTTTTTCCTTTGGCATGGAACTTTGCAGACGCTGCAGCTCCCGATTGAGAAGATCAAGCGAGCAGTCTGCCGTACCGCAAAGTACACTCTCCATCTGTTCCAAAGTCTCGCCTGATGCTCCGTTTGCAGTCATGGCAAGCGCATTTATCACGGAATATGGTGATATCATTGTATTTTTTCCAGCTTCATAGCTATTTTGAAAAGCCTTTATTGCAAAATCAGCATAACTGTCCGCAAATATTTTGTCTGATTTTTCATCCGATGGCAGCATCTGAACATTATCTCCGGATTTTCCAGTATCTTCTTTCGTTACATTCAATTTCCTTGTCGATCCTGAAAGATGCATGCCTTCTACATTAGAACACGCAGCTATCCCTGATAACAGAATACCAGCTGTTAAAAATAATGCTACTATCTTTTTTGCTCTTTTTTTCATCTTCTCTTCCTCCATTGTATCTGTTTCCTGTTGTTTCATTGCTCTTCTATAGAAAAAGACGCAAATGGGTAACTGCCCGTTGCGTCTTTTTCCAATTTTTTCCAGCATAGAATTTGCCTTACTATATTTTCCAGTCCCCATGTAACACATCACTGTAAGACAATCTAATTCGTCATTTTCTACTGAAATCTTCTTTCTGATCTTTTCCAGCTCTTTTGGTCTCAACATCATTCGCGATAAGTATATCATATTTCACCAGTCGTTTTCCACATAACCGTAAAAAAGTAAAAAACCATACGATACATTTTCTATATATATCGCATGGCTTTACTTATTGCTTTACTTATTGCTTTTCAACTGAAACAATTGTTCCCGAAAATGCATCCACTTCTGAAAGTTCCCCGGTATATGTTACTTTTACTTTATCTCCAACAGAAACATTTTCCAATCCCTGTGGTTTTGCATCAAAACTTAATTCATAGGAAGCACCACTATCATCTGTCACAATAAACATAAAATCTTTGATCTCGTCCACCGTTCCATTCAGTGTTTTCTCTTCGCCTGTTACCGCTTCAGCTGTATTTTCCGGTACAGCTTCAGTCTGTAACTCTGTTTCAGCATTACCCTCTGCACCAGCCTGCTGTTCTTTCTGCATATTATCCTCTGCCTGTACTTCCTGCTGCACTTCATTTCCGGCATCAGCACGATTCGTGCTTCCACATGCTGTAAATATGGACATACACATTACCGTTGCTAATACATAAATTGTTTTTTTTCTCATTCTGAATATCCTCCTGCGTGTTTTTATTACTTATCATTTGTAAGTTTCATTTATTTAGATAAAATAATAACAAAAAAAGTTTCATAAAAAAAAATTTTTTTTTCACGTTTCCTCGTCTGCAGGTTCATCCCAGTCCGTTCCGCTAAAATGAGAGGCATTCCAATGAAATGACGAATACTGACCTCTCCTGCCCGGAAAATAATAATTTGCTCCGCAGATGCATAATTTTTCACTCCATCAGAATCTCCTCCACCGTCACAAACGTATACCCCTCTTTTCCCAGTTCATCAATGATCGCAAATGCCGCTTTCACGGAGGATTCCGACGCATCATGCAGCAGAATGATATCATTTTCCTGCACTTTATCCATGACACGCTTTGCAATGACGCTGGAATTATCTGTCTTCCAGTCGAGCGGATCGACGTCCCACAGCACCTCGATCATTTTTGTCTCATAATCCAGATTGCATTTCCAGCAGCCATACGGTGGTCTTATGTACTCCGGGTATTTCCCGGTGATATCATAGATAGCCGCGTTTGTCTTATCCACCTGCTCGATCGCCGCCGCATCGGAAAGGTTGCTTAAATTGACATGTTCGTAAGAGTGTGTGCCGATCAGATGACCGCCGTCAGAGATGTCTTTTACAATCTCCGGATATTTTTCAACCTCTTTTCCCAGCAAAAAAAACGTGGCATTTACACCACGTTCTTTTAACCCCGTAAGAAGTTCTTCTGTATAATCCGGATTTGGGCCATCATCAAAAGTGATCGCCACCTTTTTTTCTGCGATATCTTCCAGTGCCGCAAAAGAAACGGTTTCTGCCGCCTTTCCATGATTTCCGCCCCACTGACAGACTGCTGCCGCGAAAATAACTGCGGCGATCAGAACATCTTTCGGATAACTATGTATTTTTTTATTATGAACCTCTCTCATAAATAAAAGCAATTTTTCTATCACAACGCCCCTGAACCGTTTGCTTTTCTCTTATTTGTAATATATGACTGGTGTTGTGGCTTTTATACATACTATTTTCTACCAAAAAGGCAGTTATCACTTCCTTGATAATCTCTATTCCTGCGCTGTTTTTTGCGCA
>OMDB01000241.1_pt1 | contig 32540 bp, 31 predicted proteins | sample 1645161 | NCBI WGS metagenome assembly OMDB01 (sample SAMEA103958135, study PRJEB25191) | human gut metagenome
ATTTGAACCGGTGACACTTCGGGTATGAACCGAATGCTCTAGCCAACTGAGCTATACCGCCATATTTATTTTGTGCACTTGAACAGTGCTTTATTATTATATCCAATCGACCGCGATTTGTCAACAATTATTTCGCAAAAATTCAAAAATTTCTGGAATATCTCCTTCCATGGCGTAAAAAAGACGCTGTAACAGAAAAAACGTTACAGCGTCTTGCGTAAATCATTCCCGATATTTCTCCATCATTTCCTTGAACAGCACAGCCGGAGAGGGCGGCGTATAGGTAATGGCGTTGGCACCCGCCGCAATGGTGACGGAAATGCTCTCGCCGGTCTTGCCGCCGCTGGCGATGATGGGCACATCCGGGAACTGCTCCCGGATCTTTGCCACCACCCGGGGCGTGTCGGTGCTGCAGGCCACATTCAGGATGGATGCCCCGGAATCAATGCGGCTCTGGATGTTGGTGTTCTCTTTTGTCACTGTGATGATGACCGGGATGTCCACCACCCGCGAGACCGCCAGCAGGTTCAGGTCAGAGATGGGGGAATTGAGCACCACGCCCATGGCACCCTGGCTCTCCACGTCGCGGGCAAGGTTCAGGGTGCGCACGCCGTGGGTGGTGCCGCCGCCCACACCGCAGAACACCGGGATGTAGGATGCCTTGATGATGGCATCGCTGATGGCCTGCTGGGGCGTGAAAGGATAGACCGCGAACACCGCGTCCGCGTCGCAGTTGCGGATGATGGCAAGGTCGGTGGTGAATACAAAGCTTTTCAGTCGCCGCCCGTTGATGACGATGCCGCTGGCGGCATACACCTCCTGGGGCATTTTCAGGATGTTGTGGCGCAGGCGGCTCTCTACGTTGGGGGAAGTTTTCTTTTCAGCTGCCATGGGCAAGTCCTCCGTTTCTCAATTGTTTCAAATAGGAACTATATTATAGGAAAACAGGGGAGTTTATGCAAGAAACATCCTGTGAACAGTCTGCAAATAAAAATCGACCCTCTCCGTCTGTGCTTCACAGCACCGGAGAGGGTCGTTCCTTTAATGTGTTCTAACGTATTCTAAAATATCCTCAGGCACGCCGGCCAGTGCATCGGCTCCGGCAGCAGTCAGCTCTGCGCGGCCCCGGAAGCCCCACAGCGCCCCCATGGCAGGCAGACCGGCATTGTGCCCGGTCAGGATATCTACATCGCTGTCGCCCACAAACAGGGTGCTGGCAGGGTCTGCGTGCAGGTCCTGCATCAGGCTGTAAACACCGGTGGGGTCGGGCTTGGTGGGCACGCCCGGGCGGCTGCCCCGCACCAGAACAAACCGACCTGCCCCGAAATAATGCTCGATGATCTTGCCGCACAGCGGGTCAGCCTTGTTGGAGAACACCGCGCACTGCACGCCTGCGGTGTTCAGCGCGTCAATGAGGGCAGCAATGCCCGGGTAAGGCGCGGTTTTGTCCTCCTTGTGGGCATCGTATCGGGCGGTAAACTCCGCCAGCGTAGCGGCCAGCTGCTCCGGTGTGCGAGCTTCGGCGGGCGAAAACCGCTCCACGAGCTTCGGGATGCCGTTGCCCACCATGTGCTTGAACTGCTCCACCGTAAATTCCGGCCACCCGTGCTGTGCGCACACCCAGTTGCCTGCATCAGCCAGGTCGTCGATGGTGTTCAGCAAAGTGCCGTCCAAATCAAATAATACCGTATGAATCATAACAATTTTACTTCCCCTAAAAACAAATAGCTTTATCTATATGCCAAGGACTCCCCCTATTGGGGGAGCTGTCGCCGATCGGCGGCTGAGAGATTTAATTCGTTTCCATAAATCTGAAAAATTTCTCCGCACCCCGCAGCGGCACGCTCCTTACCTTGAGCTTTACCCAGCCGGGAAAGGTCAGGGTCAGGTTGGTGCGGCCAACGCTGGCAGCCCAGGGGCTTTGTGCTGCGGTCAGGCAGACATCTGGGTGAAACACACAGATGCAATGCAGGTAGAGCCCCTGCTGCCGCCGCAGGGTCATGCGGCCCTCCCGCAGCCAGAGACCCTCCCGCCGGTAGCCAGCCGCGGCCCCGGCCAGCAGTGCCCCAAAGAAGAGCGTGGGGATGAGCAGGGTCACGGTCAGCTGGGGCAGCACTGTGGCCGAGACCAGCGTCAGCAGCAGGCAGAGGGCAAAGGGAATGCCTGCCGGTGCAAAAAAGATGAGACTGCGCTGCTCGGTGCGGGCCAGCAGGTCGGGCGGCATCCGGAACTCCGGCAGCAGCTCCCGGAACAATGCTTCCTCGCCGCTGCGGTAGACGAACAGCGGCAGCTCGGGGGAGCAGCCGCCCGCCGTTACAAAGACCGGCCAGCGCTTCATCAGCCGGGCGGCGGGGGAGATGCGGACATCTGCAAAGCTGATCTCGCTTGTCCGCACCCGGCACTCGAAGTGCCACAGCCAGCCGCCCTGGCTGCCGATCTGGTCGGCCGTGTGCCAGACAGTGTAGTGCACGGTCTGGGCAAAGCTGCGCATCAGGCTGGCCCCCAGCAGAAAGCCTGCAGCCGCCAGCAGCCATGCCGCGCCTGCAGGGAGCCACCGTGCCGCGAAGCGGGCCAGAAAGCTCACCTGGATCTGGACAAAAATGGCAGGGTTCCAGTCAGGAACATCCCGGGTCTGGCGCACGGCCAGCACAAACAGGGCCAGCGTGGAGAGGCCGTTGGCCCCCAGAAAACCCAGCGCCGCCCGCTCCCCTCCGGCGGGCCGGTGCAGGGTAGGCTTTACCAGAGGCATCAGCTGGTCTGCCACCGCCTCGGCATCGGCTTTGGGCAGGCAGACCGAAAGGGTGTGCTTTTGCGCCGCGCCCACCGGGTAAAGGGTCAGGCGGCTTGCCCCGGCCATCCGGTAGAGCAGAGGCCGGTCGATGGTCAGTGCCGCCAGCATCTCGCCCCGCAGGGCACGATCCAGCCGGATGCCCAGCCGCCAGTGCAGATGAAAGACTCCGGTGTCATCCATGCTCCAGCTGCTCACACGCAGGATGCCCCAGCTCACGGCGCAGAGTAAAAGGAACAGCAGCGCATCCTGCCGCAGAGCCGTGTGCAGGGCTGTCCAGTTCCGATCAAACAGCACCTGAACCAGCGGCAGCAGATAGACCACCAGCGTCTTGCGCAGAAACCGCAGAACGGTAAAGGGGTGCAGGCGGCGTTCGTTCATCGGATCTCCTCCGCAAGGGCATGGGTGAGGGCAGCGGCCTGCTCTGCCGGGACCGCCGGTAAAATAAGCCGCGTGCCCGGTGCCGTGATGACGACCACCGATCCCCCTGCCAGCCGGAGCAGCGGCGTGCGCAGCCGGAACAGCCCTGTTATGGCCCTGCGTCGGATCGCCCGCCGCAGCGGGAAGACGATGCCGGAGTACACCGTCAGGGTCTCCGCGCCCAGCGCGGCGGCATAACTGCAGGCGCGCTGGTACACCACCGCCACCAGTGCGGCCCAGAGCAGGCAGAACACCATCCCGGCGGGCAGGCTCTGCCAGAACACAAAGGGAGCCGCCAACAGGCCCGGGATGGCGGCCCAGCAGCAGAGCACAGCCCGGCCCCGGGGCGGGATGATGAGCGCCGTGCGGCGCAGCTCCCGCTCCGTCACTTGCTGTTCAGCTCCCAGGCATCGGTCAGCAGGTGCAGGGTATCGTCCTGCGTCAGCACCAGGATGCGGTCCCAGGGCAGCAGAACGGTGTTGCCGTGGGGGATGATGAACTCGGTGTCGCGGGTGATGCTGACCAGAATGGCATCGCCGGGAATGGGCACATCCATGATGGCCTTGCCCGCAAACTTGAAGTTCTCGGGCAGCAGGATCTCGTTCAGGCTGGCTGTGCCGCCGCCCAGGCTGAGCAGCTGGCGGATGGTATCCGTCTCGATCTCCCGCTCCAGAATGTGGCTCAGGTTGTCGGTGCCGCAGACCACGGTGTCCACGCCTAAGGTGTGCAGCAGCTCCCGGTTCTTGGGGTTGGAGGCCCGGGCCACGGTGCGGTCCACGCCGAACTCCCGCTTGGCGATCTGACAGGCCACGAGGTTGTCCTCGTCCGAGCCGGTCACGGCCACAAAGGCGTTGCAGCTGCCAACATCGGCGGTGCGCAGGGTGTCCACGCTGATGGAATCGCCGCAGATCACGGGGATGTCCAGCGAATCTGCCAGCATCCGGCACTGGGCCTCGATGGGTTCAATGATGACCACCGAATGGTGGTTCGTCAGCAGGCTCTGGGCCAGATACCGCCCAACACGCCCGCCGCCTGCAATACAAACTTTCATATTGATACCTCGTATTACTTTACGTAAAACTATTTTGGGATAAAACCTCTCCGTCAATGCTTCGTATTGCCGGAGAGGTTTTACTCCTCACTTCGCCAGCGCACGGAACACGGCCTGTTCTGTCAGGATGGTGGGGCAGATTGTGTCCAGCTCGTAGGTCTTGTGATAGAGCACCTGCAAATGCGGGTCGGAGACGCGGCAGATGACCTTTTCGCGCCGGAAGATGTTCTTTGCGATCTGTGCGGCCATCAGGTTCACGGAGTCATCCTCGCTCACGGCGGCCACAGCGTCGCAGTTCTCCACGCCGCCCTGCTTGAGGATGTCGGGGTCGGTGGGGTCGCCCACCAGGGCTGTGCCGCCAAAGGAATAATCATCAAAGCTGTCCAGCCGCTTGAGCTGCTCGGGGTCCTTTTCGATCAGGGAAATATCATGGCCGATGCGTTCCAGATCCCGCACCAGTGCCGCGCCCACCTGGTCGCAGCCGATCACCAGAATATTCATGGATGTCACCTCATTGTTCAAAATCTGTTGTTGTCTGGCCCGGCAGTCCGTGTCAGAAGGAAACACAGGTAAAAACGTTGTGTCCAGTATAGCATATTTCCGGCGGCAGATAAATACAGAAAAAGCAGACAGTGCTCCTGTATAAAATTTGTGATTTTTCGTGCGCAGGCTCTCAGAATATGATATACTGGAAAGCGAACCCAATCTGAATGTGTGCAGAGCGCCTGTGCCGCTTTGCAGGGAGGAGAACCCATGTTTCTTGAAATACTGAAAGCCATCCTGATGGGCATTGTGGAGGGCATCACCGAGTGGCTGCCCATCTCGTCCACCGGCCACATGATCCTGGTGGAGCAGGTGGTCAAGTTCAACGCCAGCGAGGAATTCATGTCCATGTTCCGCGTGGTCATCCAGCTGGGTGCCATTCTGGCTGTGGTGGTGTTGTTCTGGAATAAGCTCTGGCCCTTCGGCCTGCGCCATGGCCGCGTCTGCTCCAAACCTGCCGTCTGGCAGCTCTGGTTCAAGGTGGTGGCCGCCACCATCCCGGTGCTCATCATCAGCCCGCTGGACGACTGGTTTGAGAACCGCTTCTACAATTACATCACGGTCGCCGCCATGCTGATCCTGTATGGTGTCCTCTTCATCCTTGTGGAGAACCGCCGCACCGCCCCGCATGTCACCCGGCTGGAACAGATCACCTACCGCGAAGCCTTCATCGTTGGCGTGTGGCAGATGCTGGCCATCATCCCCGGCACCTCCCGCTCCGGTGCCACCATCGTGGGCGGCCTGCTGCTGGGTCTGTCCCGTGCCTGCGTGGCCGAGTTCACCTTCTTCCTCGCCATCCCGGTTATGGCGGGCGCGTCCCTGCTCAAGGTGGTCAAGTTCGTCCTCTCCGGCGCTGCGATGACCGGCACCGAGATCGCTGTTCTCGTGGTGGGCTGCGTGGTCGCCTTTGTGGTCAGCCTTGCCGCCATCCGCTTCCTGATGGATTACGTCAAGCGCCATAACTTCAAGTTCTTCGGCCTCTACCGCATCGTGCTGGGCCTGATCGTCCTGGCCGTGGCCGCCATCACCGCCATTGCGTAAATCGCCCCCGACCCCCCAGCCGCCCGCCCGGGCGGCTTTTTTGCGCCCTGGGGCAATTGCACCGGCCCCGGCCTTGTGTTATACTGGAGCCATAAAGAGAGAACCCGGCGGCGGGAGAGTGCCGCGCCTGAAATTGTCAAAAACGGAGGAGATCCCTATGGAAGCATCGACTGTATATTACACCGACTTCCGGTGTCCTGTGGGCACCAGCCTGACCGAAAAGCTGCGCCGCCTGTGCATTGCGGCAGGCATCAAGAGCATTGATATGGATGGCAAGTTCGTGGCCATCAAGATGCACTTTGGCGAGCTGGGCAACCTGGCTTTCCTGCGCCCGAACTACGCCAAGGTAGTGGCAGACCTGTGTAAGGAGCAGGGGGGCCAGCCCTTCCTGACCGACTGCAACACACTGTACCCGGGCAGCCGTAAGAACGCGCTGGAGCACCTGAGCTGTGCGCAGGAAAACGGCTTCTGGCCCATGACCACCGGCTGCCAGATCATCATTGGCGACGGCCTGCGCGGCACCGATGAGCTTGAGGTGCCCGTGCCCAACGGCGAATACTGCAAGACCGCCAAGATCGGCCGCGCCATTATGGATGCCGACATCTTCATCAGCTTGACCCACTTCAAGGGCCACGAAGCGACCGGCTTCGGCGGAGCCATCAAGAACATCGGCATGGGCTGCGGCTCCCGTGCGGGCAAGATGGAGCAGCACTCCTCCGGTAAGCCCGCCGTGCAGGAGGAGCTCTGCCGCGGCTGCCACCGCTGCGCCAAGGAGTGCGGCTCCGATGCCATCCGCTACAACGAGAACAACAAGGCGGTCATTGATTACGAAAAGTGCAAGGGCTGCGGCCGCTGCATCGGTGCCTGCAACTTCGATGCCATCTATTCCATCGACAGCAGCGCCAACGAGGAGCTGGACCGCAAGATGGCAGAGTACGCCGCCGCCGTCTGTGCAGGCCGCCCCTGTTTCCACATCAGTCTGGTGCAGGATATCAGCCCCAACTGTGACTGCCATGGCGAGAACGATGCCCCCATCCTGCCGGATATTGGCATGTTCGCCTCCTTTGACCCCGTGGCGCTGGATCAGGCCTGTGCCGATGCCTGCCTGAACGCACAGCCCCTGCCCAACAGTCAGCTGGGCCAGAACCTTGCAAAGCCCGGCTGGAACTGCCACCACGACAACTTCAAGGATTCCAACCCCAATGTCGAGTGGAAGGCAACGCTGGAGCAGGCCGAAAAGATCGGCATGGGCACCCGCCAGTACACCCTGAAGAAGATCTGAACATAAAAATAAGCCCGACAACGTCGGGCTTATTTTTATGTCTCTTGCATTCAGGGGCAGACGGAATGCTCAATACTCGCTGGAAGCCGGGACCAGTACGTCAATGACATCGGCCAGGGCTTTCCAGTTTTCCTCGGAACAGCCGGGCAGCTCTTTGGCATCCAGACCGGCATCCTCGATGCGGCCGGTCATGCTGTCCTTGTCGGTCAGCAGGGTCTCGGCATCGGCCTTGATGAGCGGCCAGGCATCGGCAAAGCTCTGCTGGTCATCGGCGCTCAGGCTGTCGAACCACTGGGTATAGGCATCTTTGATGTCGCTGACCGGCTGGATGCTCATGTTGCAGCCATCGGCCCACTTCAGCAGGGAAGCCGCCGCGATGACGGATTTCAGCGAGCAGCCGGACACGCCGGGGCCCCAGCCGAGGCAGGGGGCAAAGGCATCGTCCGGGTCAGAGAGGGAGAACAGGGAGTTCTCGCCTGCGTCCAGCGGGCCCACCTTGCCAGTGTCGGCGGTCACGGTGGAAGAGGGGATGCTCTCGCTTGCAGAAGCGGAAGAACTGGAAGCGGCAGTGCTGCCAGAAGAGGTGCTGCAGCCTGCCAGCACGCCGCACAGCAGGGCGGCGCAGACCAGCAGGGAAAGAATACGCTTGCGAATCATAGGAAAGCCTCCTTTTATCGTGTTCCGGCCCATCTGCCGGAGAAACTGCTCTGGTACATTTCTAGTATACTGTTCTGCCGGGCTGTTGTCAATCGGCGTGCGCAGGACGGTTTTTCACCCCGGCTGTGCAAACTATACAAACTTTTGTCCTTTTTTTCTCAGTCGGGCGGGATTGACATTTTTTGCGCTGGCGCGTATAATTCGGCCATGGTCAAACTGGGAGAAACGGGTGAAGAACCGGGAAAAGGGGGAGAAACGGATGCAGAAATTTCTGCGGCGGCTGGAACGCTTTTCACAGTCGCTGCTGTCGCCGCTGTCTTATCTTTCGGCGGCGGGCCTGCTGCTGGTGCTGGGAGCGCTGCTCACCAGCAAGCCCTTGTGTCAGGCGCTGCCGGTGCTGCAGTGGGCTCCGCTGCAGCTGATGGGGCAGCTGCTTTACAACGGGATGATGGTGCTCATCAACAACCTCAGCGTCATTCTCTGCGTGGGGGTGGCTGCCGTGCGCGCCAAAACCGAAAAGCAGGATGCCGCCCTGCTGGCGCTGATGGCCTACCTGGTGTTCCTCACAGCCAACCACACCGCGCTGGAAGCGCTGGGACTGCTTGCCCAGCCGAACGGGATGACCGGCCTTGCGGGCACGGGCCAGACCACCATTCTGGGCATTCAGGTGGTGGACACCGGCGTGGCAAGCGGCATCGTGCTGGGCTTTGCGGCGGCGTGGCTTTTCAACCGCACCTGCGAAAAGCAGTTTTATGGCATGATCACCCAGCTCTATTCGGGCCTGCGGTGGTCGTTTTTGTGGCTGTCGGCGCTGGCGGTGGCACTGGGGCTGGGATTCTGCTTCGTCTGCCCGCCGCTGCAGCGGGCGGTCAGCGCCCTCACGGGCTGGATCGCGGCTTCAGGGAACGCGGGTGTGTTCCTCTACGGCTTTCTGGAACGGCTGCTCATCCCCACCGGCCTGCATCACCTCATCTATATGCCCTTCCAGTTCTCCTCGCTGGGCGGCAGCCTGACCGTAGGCTCTGTGACCTACACGGGCGCTTACGCCGTCTGCATGACCGAGTACACCATGGGCCTGCCCCTCTCAGACGGCATCGTCTGGATGTACACCGGCTTCACCAAGACCTTTGGCTATCTGGGCATTGCAGCGGCCTTCATCTTCACGGCTCGCAGGGAGAACCGTGCCCGTACCGCCGCCGCTATGATCCCGCTGGCGGTCACGGCCTCGGTGGCCTCCATCACCGAACCCATTGATTTTCTGTTCTGCTTCGTTTCGCCCCTGCTCTGGGTGGCTCATGCGGTCATTACGGGCGGCTTTATGGTGCTGCTCCATGTCCTGCATGTCCGGGCCTTCACCTCCAACCTGCTGGGGTCGCTGGTGTTCAACCTGAGCGCCGGGGAGCAGCTGCAGAACATGCCGCTGCTCTATCTGCTGGGCCTTGCGGAGACCCTGACCTACTTTGCCGTGTTCAGCATCCTCATCAAGGCAAAGGATCTGCCCACCCCGGGCCGGGAAGCAGCCCTTTCCGCAGACCAGTCCCCGTACGCCGACCCGCAGGAGGTGTGCCGGTTCATCGCCGCGCTGGGCGGGCCGGAGAACATCGCCCAGCTGGGAAACTGCTTCACCCGCCTCCGGCTCACGGTGCGGGATGCCTCGCTGCTGGATATGGGGGCTCTGCTCTCCCTGCCCCATAAAGGTCTTGTGGTGCAGGGCACCCGGGTCCAGCTGGTCTGCGGCCTGCATGCCGCCCAGCTCCGCCATGCGCTTGAACAGCAGCTTGCCGAGATGGCCCCGGTGTGATTGCATTTTGATAAGAGAAACGGTATAATTGTGGCGAAACCTCTCAGTCGTCTGCGGCGACAGCTCCTCTAACAGGGGAGCCAAGAAAGGCCCCTGCCTCTCCTATTAGGCAACAACAACCGCCGCCAGTGGCGGATGAAGAGAGTTGTTGTTGGGGCAGCGGCCAACAAGGCACAAGTGCAATACTTTGCACGAAGTGAATGTTGGGAGCCGCAACCCGGACAAGTGGCCATTGCGAAGCAATGACGGAGAGGTTTAGCAGCGGATAACCTGAAAATAAAGGAGAACATAAAATGCAGAATAACACCTTTTCCGTCGAAGGTCTCTTCGACTTTCTGAACGCCGGTGTCAGCGCCTTCCACTCCACGGCTGCGGCTGTGAAGATCCTGGAGGAGAACGGCTACCAGAACTGCCCCGAGAGTGCAGCCTGGGAGCTGGTGCCCGGCGGCAGATATTACACCACCCGCAACGGCTCTGCCGTGCTGGCATGGCGGATGCCCAAGGGTGAGCTGACCGGCTGGCATGTCACCGCCAGCCACAGCGATTCTCCCACCTGGCGCATCAAGCAGCTGGACGGCGGCAAGGACGCAGTCTTTGCCAAGGCGGAGACCGAGGGCTACGGCGGCATGATCATGCCTACCTGGCTGGACCGTCCCCTGAGCGTGGCGGGCCGCATTCTGGTCCGCACGGAGAATGGCATCCGGAGCCTGCTGGTCCACCCCGACCGGGCGCTGGCTGTCATCCCCAACCTCTGCATCCACTTCAACCATGACCTGAACAACGGCATGAAGTACAACCCTCAGGTGGATCTGCAGCCCATCTTTGGTGAGGCAGGCTCCACCCTGCGGGACGCTCTGGCTGAGGAGGCCGGGGTCAAGGCTGAGGACATCGTGGACGCTGACCTGGTGCTCTGCACCCGCGAAAAGGCCGAGCGCGTGGGCCTGAAGGGCGAATACTTCATGTCCGGCCGCATTGATGATCTGGAATGCGCCTACACCACCCTGTGGGGCTTCCTGCAGGGCCGCGGCGAGGAGGAAGGCCGGGGCGACATGTGGGTCATGTTCGACAACGAGGAGGTGGGCTCCTCCAGCCGGCAGGGCGCACAGGGCACCCTGATGGCCAATGTGCTGGCCCGCATTGAGGAAAAGCTGGGGGTCACCCGGGAGCAGAGCATCCGTGCCTGCACCAACAGCCTGCTGCTGAGCGCCGACAATGGCCACGCCACCCACCCCAACCACCCCGAAAAGAGCGATCCCGCCAATGTGGCGGTCATGGGCGGCGGTGTGCTGCTGAAGTACAATGCCCGCCAGACCTACACCACCAGCGGCTTTACCGGAGCTGCCTTTGCCGAGATCTGCAAAAAGGCCGGTGTGCCGGTGCAGGTCGCCGCAAACCGCGCGGATGTTCCCGGCGGCTCCACGCTGGGCAACCTGCTGGACCACCAGATCCTGATCCCCATGGTGGATATCGGTCTGGCACAGCTGGCCATGCATTCCGCAATGGAGACCGCCAGCTGCAAGGATGCCGAGTACATGGCAAAGGCCGTGGCCGAGTTCTATAACACGCCCATCTCCCAGCCTGTGGACGGCGAGTGGAAGCTGGGCCTGTGAGCGCTGTGACCGGGCGCTTTGCCCCCAGCCCCAGCGGGCGGCTGCATCTGGGCAATCTGGCCTGCAGCCTGCTGGCCTGGCTTAGCGCCAGAAGTCAGGGCGGGCGCATCGTTCTGCGCATTGAGGATCTGGATGCCGAGCGCTGCCCCCGCAAATATGCCGACGCACTGGAAGAGGACCTGCGCTGGCTGGGCCTTGTCTGGGACGAGGGCGGCAGCAGCGGCGGCCCCAACGGCCCCTATTACCAGAGCAAGTGCGCCGCCATCTACACCGAGAGCTATAACAAACTGGAAGCACAGGGCCTTGTTTACCCCTGTTTCTGCTCCCGTGCCCAGCTCCATGCCGCCAGCGCACCCCACACCTCCGACGGCAATGTGATCTATCCCGGCACCTGCCGGGGCCTGACAGCGGAGCAGATCGCCGAAAAGCGCAAAAAGAAGGCCCCGGCCTATCGTCTCATGGTGCCCGATGAGGACATTGCCTTCACCGATGGCTGTATGGGCCCCCACACCGAGAACCTTCTCCATGACTGCGGGGATTTCTACCTCCGCCGCGCCGACGGTGTGTTTGCCTACCAGCTGGCCGTGGTGGTGGACGATGCCCGCATGGGCGTGACGGAGGTGGTGCGGGGCGCAGACCTGCTCTCTTCCACCGCCCGGCAGCTCTATCTCTATCGTCTGCTGGGGCTGAAAGCGCCGCAGTTCGCCCATTGCCCGCTCCTGCTGGCTCCCGATGGCCGCCGCCTGTCCAAACGGGACGGGGACCAGAGCCTGGAAAACCTCCGGGCAAAGTATACGGCACAGGAGATCGTGGGCAGGCTTGCCTTTGCCTATGGTCTCCAACCTGAACCGGCTCCCCGCACCCCGGAAAGCCTGATCCCAGACTTTTCCTGGGACAAGGTGCCCAAGCAGGATATCTACCTGCCGGAAAATCTGTTTTAAGCAAACCCACGATTTTTGCCATGCCTGTGCAAAGATCGTGGGTTTTTTCTTTACAAAAAAAAACAATCTATGGTAAAATATAACTAGAGATTTTGCCGAAACAGAAAGGAGCCTGTTATGCGTAAAATGTTAAAAGCGTCGAGTTTGTTGATCTGTGCAATGCTTTTGTTCAGCGCATGTGCAAGCTCTTTGAATCTGGGACCGGGACCTTTCCGTTCGGAAATGCAGGATGTTTTCGTTCAGCAGACGACACTTACGGTTCCGGCCAGTCACGCCGAGCATGGGGAGGATTATGTCATTGAGTGGCAGGACCCTGTGATGGAAAAGCACGTCCGGAAATGGCTTGACCGCCCGAAGGGAGATATCTATCACAGCGATGTCTGGGATTATCAGCGGGTCTCGATAAATTCCGGAACCGGCGTAGGGGATCTCATCGTCAAAGATGCACCGGATGGGGTGGACATTGGAAGAAACGTCAACAGCAATGAGCAGCTGGCAGCCTGCGCAGTCAGCGTAGAGGGAACGTATGATCCGGTGACCTCTCTGGCAGACCTGCGGCATTTTGACAGCTTGCAGGTATTGTCGGTCAATAATAGAAGGGGAGCCCCACCCATTACAGATCTGACAGGTCTGGAGGAATGCAAAAATCTGATGCTTTTGAGTGTGCCCAGTGTGGAGAGCAGCGCATTCCCGACCTTTGCAAAGCTGGATTCTGTGGTAGAGCTGAAGTATGGCAGTGACGGGATCCGGGCGGATTCCAATGTCTCCGACCTTTCGGCGCTGGCGCAGATGAAGTCGCTGAAGATGCTGTGGATCACCGGCAGTGAGGTCGATCTGACCCAGCTGGCCGGAGCTGACTTGCGGGTCCTGAGACTGGACGTGACCCGGATCGGTTCGCTGGAACCGCTGAAGCAGATGGAAAATCTGAGCTTTCTGCAGCTGTGCCAAGGGCCGGAGATCGACAGCTTTGCCCCGCTGGCGGGAAGCAGTGTGCAGTATCTGAGTATGTCTCTCTCTCAGGGTGCACAGGAAGCCTACAAGGACATGGATTATACTCCCCTGACCCAGATGCCGCAGCTGATCTGGCTGGATCTGACCAACAACATCACGTTTGATACGGAAACCTGCAAAAAACTGCTGGCAAACGATACGGCCCTGAAATATCTGAAAATTTCCTATACATCAGCGGCCAAAGATGCCGAAGAGCTGGATACAGCGCACCTGAAAGAGTTCACTGCTCCGGCTCCGTAATGCCCCAAAATGCAAAAACTCCCCCGTCCATTTGGCGGGGGAGTTTTACGTTTCAGAGAAAGCTTACAGCCGCTGCAAGGCTCTTGCGTCGCTGCGTTCCAGTGCAGTCATGGCCGTATCCAGAACCATGGCTAGCAGGATGCCCAGCAATACATCAATGCAGCTGTGCTGCTTGAGCAGAACGGTGGACGCGATGATGGAAACGCAGAGCACGGCGGAGGCAGGCCGCATCCAGCGGCGGCCCGGCGTTTCAAAGATGTGGCTGCGGTAATAGGCCATCATCAGGGTGACGGAGTTGAACACATGGATGGAGGGGCAGACATTGAGGGGCGTGTCGGTGGCATAGAGCATCCGCACGGCCTGAGCAAAGATATCGCTGCCGTATACCCGGTAGGGCCGCAGGTCAAGGCCGGTGGGCAGGATGACATAGCAGGCCAGCGCAATGGTCATGCCCGCAAACAGGGGCAGGCAGAGCCGCCAGAAGTCGGCCCGGGGCGCTTTCCACAGCAGGTAGAACAGGGTGAACGGGATCCACAAAAACCACGCAAAGTAGGGCACGATGGCATATTTGCAAAAGGGGATCAGGTCGTCCAGATGGCAGTGCACCAGAACATCGGGCACGGCAATATGGACTTCGAGCCAATGGAACGCCGAAAGGTAAAACAGGAGATAAAACGCCATGAACGAAACGGGATGGCGGGAAAACCAGTTGCGCATGGAACACACTTCCTTTTCTGGAATGGGGGCCGCAGCCCCGCCTAAAGTTCTTTGCAGCGTATGATTATACCGCGCAAAGACGAAGAAAACAAGACAAAAAGCTGACAAAATCGTGAACACATCCGCGCGGAATTTGGTATGCTTTGGGGAAGCGGATGCAGGGGAGAGAAGCTTCTGCCTATTGATACGAGACAGGATGTGGGTTTCCTGCACAAAAAAGGCCCTCCCCGCCAAAAGTGCAATGGCGGAGAGGACCGGATATACGGAAACTCAGATCACCTTTTGCTCCATCCACCTGCCGCGGATAAAGCGGACGCAGAAGAACAGCGAGCGCATGGCCCAATCCAGGAACATGCCCATCCAGATGAACAGCAGGCCGCAGTGGAACTTGAGCACCATCAGGTAGCAGAAGGCCACCCGGAACACCCACATGGAGATGACGCTGACCGTCATGGTAAAGGCGGCATCTCCGGCGGCGCGCAGGATGTTGGGCAGGGTGAAGCTGGAAGGCCACAGGATCAGCGACACAGCGTTGAACCAGACCATCAGCTCCAGTGCCATGCCGTAGGCCTCCGGCGAGAGGTTGAACCAGGAGAGCGCCAGCTTGTTCAGGAAGAACAGGCCGGAAAGATTCATCACCCAGTCCCCGGCGTAGGCGGTCAGGAGCAGCAGGCGGGAATAGCGCTTGGCCTGCACCTTTTCCCCGGCACCCAGACACTGGCCCACAACGGTCAGCGCGCCGATGCCCACGGCGGAGGCGGGCACGTTCAGGAAGCTGGAGATGTTGCCTGCCACGGCGTTTGCCGCAATGGCGGCGGTGCCCAGCGTGCTGGTCAGGCTGGAGACCGACAGCTTGCCGATCTGGAACATGCCGTTCTCAATGCCGGCGGGGATGCCGACTTTCAGGATGCGCTTGATGAGGTCGAGGTCAGGCTTCAGGTCGGTGAGGTGGTCGATGCGCAGCGCACAGTCCGGCTTCTGCAGCAGGAACATCACGGTGAAGCAGGCGATCATCCGGCTCACGAGGCTGGCGGTGGCCGCACCCATCACGCCCATGCCGAACCTGTAGATCAGGATGGCGTTGCCGCCAATGTTCACCACGTTCATCACCAGGCTGGAAAGCATACTGATCTTGCTGTTGCCCTGGGCGCGGAACAGAGCCGCACCGGCGTTGTACACGCCGATAAAGGGATAGCTCAGGGCCGAGAGCAGGAAATAGGTCTCAGCGTAGCGCATCACATCCGCGTCAATGGAGCCGAAGATGCCCCGCAGGATGGCGTGCCGCCCCACCGCCACGATGACGGCGGTGACCACGCTGAGCGAGATCATAATGAACATGATCTGTGCGGCGCTGGCCTTGGCCCGTTTGGGCTCCCGGTGGCCGATGTACTGGCTGGCGACCACCGCGCCGCCGGTGGCCAGTGCGCTGAGCAGCTGGATCATCAGCACATTGAAGGAGTCCACCAGGCTCACGCCCGAAACGGCGGCTTCGCCCACCGAGGAGACCATCAGGGTGTCCGCCAGACCGATGGAGATGCTGAGGGCCTGCTCTGCCACCAGCGGCAGGAAAAGTGAGATGAGCTGTTGACGGTTGAACAGCGGTCTTGATGTGGTCGATGCGTCTGTCATGGTGTCCTCCCTTGACGCGTGGATTCAAACACACCCATGATAGCGCGGAATGACGTGAAAATCAAGATGTTGTATCCAACAAACCTGAAAATCAGGCAAACTCTTTGCTGGGGGTCAGGCTGGTGCCGTAATAAACAATGTAGTCGTAGGGGATCTGGGGATTGTACGCGGCCAGATCGCCGTACTTGGCCAGAATGTCGTTCCGCAGGTTCTCCGGGGTGTAGGGCTGCCCGGCGGAAAGGGGATCGGCGCAGACAGCGTTCCACATGCTCTCGGTAAAGGCGGCACAGTTGAAGTAGGCCGACCAGTGGTCAGATTTGGCAAGGTTGCGGTTGACCACGTCCAGCTGGCCCTGATCCAGTGAGGTCTGGACAGCATAGATGTTCTGGTAGTAGGAATCGGCCAGATAGCGCTTGTAGTAGCCCTCCAGATTGTACCAGATGCCGGTGTGCTCCCAGCGGTTGCCGCGGGGGCTGAAGGTCATCTCGGTGTCGGGCGCGATCCGCAGGCCGCCCACCTCGATGTCATGGTCAGAGACGTTCCGCACCGAGAGGAAGGAGTGGCCGCTGGAATTGATGGAGGCATCGCCCCGATCCTCGGCCCGGGCGTAGATGCGCAGCAGGGCCACGGCACCCTCGGCGGGTTCTGCACCGTAGGCCTGCACGGCAGATCTATGGTCGGCCTGTTCAAAATCGTAGGGGCCGCCGGTGCTGGTGGTAAAGCCGACGATGTTGCGGATCTGATCCTCAAGGGGGCTTACATCGGTGATGACACGTTCGTCCTGGGGGGGCGGGCGTGGCGGCGGGAGCCTCGGCCAGCGCGGCGGTGCTGCCGGACACGCACAGGGCCAGCGTCAGGCAGAGGGAAAGGGCGCGGAACAGCTTTTTCATGGGGTGACCTCCAAAGAGAAAAAATTCAGGTCAAGGATAGACGATTTTTGGGGCGCTGTCAAGAAAAAGATGTCTGCCGCCTTTACCCCCGGGGCCGGTTGTGTTAAAATGAAGCTGGCAGCCGTGCCCGGTGGTTTGGGGCATGGGGCCGATCGGAAGGTAAATGAATCTGACCCAGAGAGGGGAACAACCTATGCCAAAAGAAGCACACAAGGTCGTGGTCATCGGGCACCGCAACCCCGATACCGATTCCATCTGCTCCGCCATTGCCTATGCGGAGCTCAAAAACCGCACCAGCACGCTGGTCTGTGAGCCGCGCCGTGCTGGTAAAATGAATCAGGAGACCGAGTTCGTCCTGAAAAAGTTCGGTGTCACGCCGCCCCGGATGTGCACCGACGTGAACCCCAAGATCCGGGACGTGGATTACCGCGAGATGCCGGGCATCCCGGGCTCCACCAGCCTGCGCCGCGCATGGAAGATCATGCGCGACCAGCAGATCGACACCCTGTCCATCACCAGCGCGGACAACGAGCTGGAGGGCATCATCACCGTGAAGGATCTTGCTACCGCCAACATGGACGTGTTCGATACCGCGGTGCTGGCCAAGAGCCGTACCTCTTATAAGAACATCCTTGAAACGCTGAACGGCACCATGGTGGTGGGCAATGCCGACGCGGTCTGCACCACCGGCCACATCAAGATCGGCACCGCCACCCCCGAGATGCTGGAAAGCAGCGTGGAAAAGGGGGATATCGTCATTCTGAGCAACCGGTACGAAAGCCAGCTCTGCGCCATTGAAAAGGAAGCCTCCCTGCTCATCATCTGCAATGGGGCCAAGGTGGGCCGCACCATCCAGCGCATTGCCGATGAGACCGGCGTTGCCATTATGACCACCCCCGTGGATACCTACGCGGCGGGCAAGCTCATCAGCCAGTGCGCCCCCATCTCCTATTATATGACCCGGGACAACATCCTCAAATTCACCCTCGTCACCCCTGTGGCCGATGTGCTGCGGGTGATGGCAAAGGTGCGCCACCGCTATTTCCCCATCCTCGATGAGGAAGGCAAATACTGCGGCATGGTCAGCCGCCGCAACGTCATTGCCCTGCGCAAGCGGCGCATCATTCTGGTGGACCACAACGAGGCCACCCAGGCCGTGGAGGGCTTTGATCAGGCCGAGATCCTGGAGATCATCGACCACCACCGCATCGGCAGTCTGGAGACCAGCGGCCCGGTCTACTTCCGCAACCAGCCCGTGGGCTGCACCGCCACCATCATCACCCAGATGTACGATGAAAACGGTGTGGACATCCCGCCCCAGATCGCGGGCCTGCTGCTGGCGGCTATCCTTTCGGATACGCTGGCCTTCCGCAGCCCCACCTGCACCCCCGTGGATGAAAACACCGCCAAGCGTCTGGCCAAGATCGCAGGCGTGGACATTGAAGAGTTTTCCACCGAAATGTTCGAGGCCGGTGAAAAACTGGACGGCAAGACCCCCGAAGAGGTCTTTTTGCAGGACTTCAAGGTGTTCATGTGCGGCGATATCCGTTTTGGCGTGGCGCAGGGCAGCTACATGACCCGCAAAAACCTGCAGGCCGCCCAGGCGCTGCTCCAGCCCTATCTGGAGGAGGCCCGCAACAAGCAGAACGTGGAGGACCTCTACATGCTGCTGACCGATGTGCCCAAGGAGGAGAGCGTGGTCATCTGCACCGGCCGCTACGCCGCCGAGGTGTTGAGCAACGGCTTTGAGAGCCGGCCCGCCGCCGACGGCAGCTGGACGCTGCCCGGCGTGGTCAGCCGCAAAAAGCAGTTCATCCCCGCCATGATGAGCGCCTATCAGGAGCTGTAACCCCCCGATACAAAACACGAAGCCCCCGGAACCCTGCATGTTCCGGGGGCTGTTGTGTTTTGTAAGGGAGCGTCAGGCTGCGACTTTTAAGGGAGAGTTATCAGTCCAGATGGTGCCATCCAAAAGCTTTGTTACGGCCAGTGTGCCGTTCACGCTGACCCGCGCGGGGTCCAGCGCATAGAAATCGCTCTCCCGCAGGTTTTCGGGGTCTGCCGTGGGGGAGATGCCCACCACGCACACCCAGTGTCCGTAGGTGCTGCTGGTAGCGATGTGGGGGTAATTGACCTCTTTCCAGCCGGAGCCGGAGAGGTGGTATTCATAGCTCGTCACGCGGTTGGTGTGCTTGGACACGCCGCTGACAGCGGTGTTTTTCAGATGTACAATGACGGGCCGCCCGGCCTGCAGCTCTTCATACAGGCGGGAAAGGCAGCCGGAAAGGGAGCCGCTGTAAGCGTAGTACCCGGCGGCAGACCATACCGCGCCGTTCGACCACATCCCGCTGCCTGAGCAGGGCTTGCCATCCAGAATGGTGCGGGCGTAGCGCAGGGCGTACCAGCTGCACCGGCCCGAGGTCTGGTTGCCGATGGAGACGATCTGCTGGCTGTCGAAGGACAGCAGCGTGATGCCGTTCACATTCTGCAATTGTGCCGCCGCAGCCTTTGGCGCGGCCAGAAAGCTCAGGCACAGCAGAACTGCTGCCATGAAAACGCGCACCGGAGCGCGCAGGAAACCATGCTGCATGGGGCAAACTCCTTTTCCTTGTTCAGGAACGGCACCCGGCGGTTCCCATTGCTTTAAGTTTAGCACCAAATCGTGGTAGAATTGTGTAAACGCCGGAAATATTTTCCGGTTTTTGCCCCGGGCATGGCAAAGGATCTTTGCGAAGATTCGTTCTGGAAAAAACAACAAAAGCAGGAGAAAATGTTTGGTGAAGCTGGCAATTGACAAAAGCGACAGTCGTTGGATAAAATAAAGTCAGAAGGGGCCCTGCTTCAAAATGGAAAGGCACCCTGCATATTATGAAAACACGACAAAACGACTGGAGGTCCCGACATGAAAATGCTGAAAAAACTGGCCGCTTTGGTTCTGGCGGCGACCATGGTACTTGTTCTGTTCACCGCCTGCGGCGGTGATACCGCCCAGAGCCCCGAGGCTCAGGCGGAAGCTCAGATGATGAGCACGATCAATGCAAATCGCCCAGAGGGAAAGAAACTGGAAAATAACGCACAGTGCAGAGCGATTGCAAACCAACATATTGATGAGGTAGCAAATGGAGATTTGAATTTCTCGCTGAATCTGTTTGGCTATTCGTCTAAGGTTTGGTTCAAAATTGATGGCCCCAAAGATGGTAAGTGTGCAGCTACATTTGTGACGACATTTGACTATGATGGCACAAAGCTGAATAAGTTTGTTCAGAAAATTGCCGAAGGCGGCAATCTTGGAAACGCGAATATCGCACAGAGCACGAAATGGACACAGGTTGGCGTTGTTGTCAAAGCTGTGAATGGCCAGACCTACATGGCTATCTCGGTGGCTATTGATACAAATGCCTGAGCAAAACAAATTATATGATTTTCCCCGGAGTGTGGCTGAAAGGCCGCCCTCCGGGGCTTTTTGTATTTGTGGCAAAATCCTTCTGATTGTGGTACAATAAAAGATAGATTTTGTCGAAAGAAAGGAACCTTTGGATGCAGCTGTTTGAACTGGTCAGCCCGCGGCTGTTCCGCCCGCTGGCGGGGCCCAACCGGGCGTTTTATGCGGAGCTGCTGCTCCTGCTGTGGGAGGAGTGCCGCCACACGGCGGATTACTCCATCTCCCGGGCAGAAGCGGTGAGCCGGGCCGAGGATTACTTTGCGGCACTGGCAAAGCCGCTGGCACTGGATGCCGATGACGCGGGCGACGAAGCCGAACAGCCCACCCGGGATCCCCATACCCTTGCGCTGGGCTTTCTGCTCCGCCTGCGCCGCACCGGCTGGCTGGAAGAGCAGCCCGGCAGCTATGAGGAAGAGCCTGCCCTTGCCTTTGTGCCCGAGGTGGCCCCCCTGCTGGAAGCGCTGGAAGAGATCCTGAACCCGCGCGTTGTCACCTACACCGGCAAGCTGTACAAGGCATGGCAACTGCTGCAGAACATCGGGGAGGAAAAGAGCCCCTATGAGAATGTTCTGCGGGAGGTGGCCTCCGATCTGGAAGCGCTGAACAAGTCCCTGCGGGCGCTGAACGCATCCATCGGGCATTATATCGACCGGCTCACCCGCAACCGCACCCCGCAGGAGGTGCTGGAGCTCTTCGACCAGTACGAGGAAAAGGTGGTGGCCGCCGCTTACCACCGGTTCAAGACCAGCGATAACCTGTTCAACTACCGTGCCTATCTGGAGGAGGAGCTGGACGACTGCGAGGCAGAACACCTGCCCCGGCTGGCGCTGGATTACGCCCGGGTGGAGCGCTGCGCCCCCGGCGAAGCCGCCCCTGCCGTGCGTGCCCTCATCCAGAAACTGCGGGATTCGCTGGAAGAGATGAGCACCCTGATGCGCCAGATCGACCAGAGCCACATCCGCTACCGCAAGCGGGCCGTGCAACGGGCCCAGTTCCTGCTGCTGAGCGACCGCTCCTCGCAGGGCAGTGTCACCGCCCTGCTCCGCCGCTATGCCGAGGAGATCAAAACGCCCGATCAGCTGTTCGCGCCGGATGACGGCCCGGTGGCAAAGCACCTGCACCTCTACCCGGCGGCGGTGTTCGGGGCAAAGCCCCTCTACTCGCCTGCCGCGCCCCGCAGCGAAACGCCGCTGGCCCCGGTGCGGCAGGCCGGGCTGGACGAGGAGCAGCTGCGCAAAGAACAGCAGCTGCTGCTGGACTACGCCCGGATGGCCGTGACTGAGGAAAACGTGGGCCTGCTGGCAAAACAGGCCCTTGCCGCCTGCAGTGCGGTGGCCGCTTCCACGCTGGCGGAGGAATACCCACGCGATTTTGCCCGCATCATCGGCCTGCACACCTACTCGCAGTCGCCGCGCCGGGCTTACGATATCACCCTTACCGGAAACTGGGTCGAACGGGGCGGCTTCCGGTTTGAAGAGTTTATTCTGACACCCCGCAGGGAGGACGCTGACCATGGCCGAACCGAATAAAATGCTGGAAGAGACCGCAAACTATCTGCTCAACCACTGCTTTGTGCTGGGCGGCGTGGAGGATCAGCGGGCAAAATACCTCTATGTGCAGGATCATCTGCCCGAGGTGCGGGCTGTGTTCGCGCCGCTGGGCTATGCGGTAACGCTTTACCCGGCTCCGCTGCAGGCGGCGGCGCTGGTCAACGAGCATGAGGGCAGTCAGGCCCGGCTGCTGAAATACGAGAGCATCCTGCTGCTGGTGCTCCGCCTGCTCTACCTGCAAAAGCGGGAGAGCCTTGCCGCCAGCGCCGATCAGGTGCTGGTCACGGTGGAAGAGGTGCAGACAGAGCTGCAGAAGATGAACCTGCCCCGGCGGCTGGACCAGCGCACGCTGGAAGAGCTGATGCGCACCCTGCGCAGGTACAATCTGGCCCGCCCGGTGGGGCGGCTGACCGGTCTGGACAGCCGCATCGAGGTGTTCCCCACCGTGCTGCTGGCTCTGCCGGACGCAGACCTTGCCGATGCCGCCGCCGAGAGCAGCCGCACCCGGGAGGAACTGGCCCTCTACGAGCGGCCTGACGGAGATGCCAGCGGGGAGGAAGAAGAATGATCGAATTAAAGCGCCTGAAGCTCATCAACTGGCACAACTTTGAAAATGTCACCTTCGATTGTGCCCGTCTGACCTATATGATCGGTGTCAACGCGGTGGGCAAGACCACCATTCTGGATGCCATCCGCTACTGCCTGACCACCAACCGCAATTTCAATGCCCTGGGCAATAAAAAGAGCGGCCGCACCCTGCAGGGCTCTGTCCACGCCAAGCAGCGCGGTGAGAACGCCTACCGCCGCCCGGGCCGCACGGTGGCATACATCGGTGCAGAGTTCTGGGATACCGTCAAGCGGACAAACTTTGTCATCGCTGTCCGGGTGGAATCCGAGGGCCCCATGCAGGAGCTCCACCCCGGCGACCAGACCTGGTACATCTCCGAGGACGGCATCACGCTGGAAAAGCTGCCCTTCCTTGATCCGCGCACCGGTGCCCCCAGCGCCAAGGAGGACTTCAAGCCCGCCGTGGGCCGTCTGTCCTACACCCGCAGCCCCAGCGAGGCCCGGGACCGCATCTGCCGCGCCCTGGGCATTGGCCGCGCCTCCAGCCCGCTGGGCAAAAAGTTCAACGAAGTGTTCCAGATGGGCACCAGCATGGACGAGATCCCCAACTTCCGGGAGTTCCTGTACCAGTACATCCTGCCCCAGCCTGAGCTGGATCTGGAAGCGCTGCAGGGCGACCGGGTGGAGCTGGAAAACCTCCACGCCGTTCTGGCCGAGGCCCAGACCCGTGCCGCCGCGCTGGAACAGATCGTGGCGTATGGCCGGGAAGCTGCTGCCAAAGAAACGGATGCCCTTGTCAACCGGGGCGCGGCCCTGCTGGCCCGCGCCGAAGCGGATGCCGGTGAGGATGCCTCCTGGCAGAGCCATCTGGATGCAGGCCGCCGCCAGCTGGCCGACCTGAACGCAAAATACGAGGCCGCCAAGAACGCCGAAGCCGAAGCCCGCCGGGCCTATCTTGCGGCCCACGGAGCGGCCGGTGACAGCGGCGCGGGCCGGGCGCTGGATGCCCTGACCGAGGAGCTGGCCCGGAAAAAGAGCGCGCTGGATGCAGCGGCCCGGACAAGGAACGGTCTGGAAGCAACTGCAGATACCATCACCGGCCTGCTGACCCAGCTGAACCGCAGCGGCTTTGCGGTGGAGAAGGAGCTCTGGCCCCAGCGCCTGACAGCGGAACATCTCCCCGCCCTGACCGAGGCGCTGGCCCGCATCGAAAAGCCGCTGGAGGAGCAGTATTTTGCTGCCCGGCAGGCTTCGGCGGATCTGGCAAAAGAGCAGGAGGGCCTGCGGGCCGAGCTGAACGCCGTGTCCGGCGGCAAGTGGGTCTACCCCCACGGCGATGCCGCCACCAAAGTGCGGGATGCCGTGAATACCGAGCTGAAAAGCCGCGGCATGACAGCGGATGCAAAGATCTTCTGTGAGCTGCTGACCGTGGCCGACGAGAGCTGGCAGGACTGTGTGGAGGCCTGCCTGGGTGACCGCCGGTTCGATATCCTTGTGCCGCCTGCCCACTACGCCGCCGCCAAGAGCGCCTTTGTGGCGCTGGGCGACCGGGTGGGGCCCATCAGCCTGCTGGATACCCCGGGCATCCGCAAGGCGGACCGCCATGCGGAGACGGCCCCCGCCGACAGCCTTGCCGCCCAGGTCACCAGCGAGAACCCGCTGGCCGCACAGTATGCGGACACCATCCTGCGCCGCATCGTCTGCTGCGACACCCCCGATACGCTGGAACATTTCCCCGACAGCGCCACCCGAGACCTGCTGCGCCACCATCCCTTCCGGCTGGAACGCCTGCGCAGGCCCCAGCGCTATATCGGTCTGGATGCCCGCAGGGAGCGTGCCGATGCGCTGGAAGCACAGCTTGCCGCCCAGACCGACCGCTGCCGCGAAGCCGCCCAGACCGAAAAGACCCTGAAATCTGCCTACGACCAGTACCAGAACGTCCTGCGGGGCCATGCGTTGGAACAGCTGGCCGAACTCTGGGCCAGCCGGGCCGCGCTGGATGCCGCCCGTGCCGACTACGCCGCGCAGGAGCAGAAGCTGGCGGACTGCCGTGAGAACCCCATGCTGCAGCAGCTCTACCGCGAGGAAGAAGCCCGGGAAGCCGCATGGGAGACTGCCCGCAAGGCCGTGGAGCAGGTGGGCGGCGATATCCGCGTCTGCGAAAAGCAGATCGCATCCTGTGAGGCAGAGCAGGGTAAGGCGGTGGAGACCGCCGCACAGAGCCGGGAGGCGGCAGAGGCATTCTTTGCACAGCATCCGCTGCTGGAGCCGCTGGCACAGGAACGCAAAAAGGGCCTGATGACGGGCGGGCGCACGGCCCGTGCCGCCGCACAGACTGCCGAAAAGGCACAGACCAGGCTGGACGATACACTGCGAGCTTATCTCACTTCCACGCTGGAACCCGCCCAGAGGGATTACAACGAGCACTACGTCTGCGATTATCCGCTGGGTCTGGCCGGGGTGGAGCAGTACCGCGCCCAGCACGACAGCCTTGTCCGCATTGATCTGGAACGCTACGCCGCCCGGCTGGAGCAGGCACAGCGGGACTGCAAGGATCGCTTCCGCAAGGATATCCTCTTCCGGATGAAGGATGATATCTTCAACGCCCGCCGCCAGTTCCGGGAGCTGAACAAGGTGATGGAGCAGCTGACCTACGGCGAAGAGGTCTACCGCTTCGAGCTGGAACCCAGCCGCGACCCGCAGCTGGCCGCGTTCTATCAGGTCATCGTGGACAAAGGCAACCAGCAGATGACCGACACCGACTCGCTGGACAACCTCGCCGCCACCGCTGACCCGGTCTACGAGCGGCAGGTGGACGAGCTGATGGAAAAGATCATGACCGATGTGGACGAGAACACCCGCGCCCGGCAGGAGGGCCGCACCACCTCCGGCGCGACCTTGTCGGACTATGTGGATTACCGCACCTATCTGGATTACGACATCAAGGTGACGAACACGGTCTCCGGTCAGCAAGCGTATCTCTCCCGCGTCAGCCGCGATTCCTCCGGCGGCGAGAATCAGGCCCCGTTCTATGTGGCCATCTGCGCTTCGCTGCTGCAGATCTACCAAAAGAGCGAAAACAGCATCCGCCTTGTCCTGCTGGACGAGGCTTTCAGCAAGATGACCAGCGACCGCATCCGCCCCATGATGGAGCTGTTCCGCCGTCTGCAATTGCAGGTGCTGCTCATCTCCACCGTCGAGAAGAGCACCGCCATCCAGCCTTATTGCGACATTACCTATTCCATCGTGCGCCACGGCGACGCCAACGCCATCGCACCGTTTTACCGGCTGACCGCCCCGCAGGACGCGCCGGAGAAGGAGACCGAAGATGAGTGACAACCTTGCAAAATTCTGGCTCTTTGCGACCCACTGGACCAAGCTGGACACCTTTGACAACGAGGAGGAGCTGAACGACGAGCTGGAGCTGCTCCAGCGCCAGAGTCTGCCCACCAAGGTCCGCCAGATGAAAAATAAGGAAGGCAAAGAAGAATACGTCCTTTACGTCAAACAGGCTGACCGGGACTATGCCCGCTACTGCACCGGCTGGCGCCCCGGCGGGATGATGTAAGAAGGAGAACTCATGCCAAAGCAACTCATTCAATTGTCCGACCACTTTACCTATTCCCGGCTGGTCCGGTTCGTGCTGCCCTGCATCGGTACCATGCTGTTCACCTCGATCTACGGCATCGTGGACGGCCTGTGCGTCTCGAACTTTGTGGGCAAAACGGCTTTTGCTGCGGTCAACCTCATCATGCCGCTGCCGATGCTGATCGGCACCATCGGCTTCATGCTGGGTACCGGCGGCTCGGCCATTGTAGGCATCACGCTGGGCGAGGGCAACAACAAGAAGGCCGATGAATTTTTCAGCCTGTTCCTGATCGCGGCCCTCGTTGCGGGCATCGTCTTCACGGTCATCGGTCTGCTCATCATTGAGCCGGTGGCTGCGCTGCTGGGCGCAAAGGGGGAGATGCTGGACTATGCGCTGCGGTATGGCCGCATCCTGCTGATCTCTCTGCCCACCTTTATTTTGCAGAATATGTTCCAGAGCTTTTTCGTTACCGCCGAAAAGCCGCACCTCGGCTTTGCCTTTACGGTGGGCGCGGGCTGCACCAATATGGTGCTGGACGTCGTTCTGGTCGGCGCGCTCCACTGGGGCGTCGAGGGTGCGGCCATTGCGACCTTTATCAGCCAGATCGTCGGCGGTCTGCTGCCGGTGTTTTATTTTGTGAACCGGAACAATACGAGCCGGCTGCACCTCAGCAAGACCAAGTTCAACCGCCGTGTCCTGATGAACGCCTGTGTCAACGGCTCTTCCGAGCTGATGACCAACCTCTCGATGTCGCTGGTCAACATCCTCTATAACTATCAGCTGCTCCGCTTTGCGGGCGAAAATGGTGTGGCGGCCTACGGCGTCATCATGTATGCGTCCTTCCTGTTCGTGGCGGTGTTCGTCGGCTATGCCGTCGGCAGCGCCCCCATCATCAGCTACCACTACGGTGCCCGCAACCGGAAAGAGGTCCACAACCTCTACTCCATGAGCTTCCGGCTCATCGGCGTGGTGGCCGTTTTCCTGACCATCGGCTCCATGTTCGTCATCCCTTATGTGGCCGCCATCTTCGTTGGCTATGACGCTGAGCTGCTGGTCCTGACCACCCGCGCCTTCCGCTTGTACGGCCTGAGTTTCCTCATCATGGGCTTCAACGTCTATGCGTCGTCCTTCTTCACGGCGCTGGGCGATGGCGTGACCAGTGCGCTGATCTCCTTCCTGCGCACCCTGCTGTTCCAAGTGGCGGCGGTCCTCGTCCTGCCCGCGCTTTGGGGCATCGACGGCATCTGGCTGGCCATCACCGCCGCCGAGCTTGCCGCGCTGGCCGTCAGCGTGTATATGTTCGTGACCAAGGATAAAAAGTTCCATTATCGTCACGCAAAGTAAAAACAAAGGGGCTTTTCGCGAAGATGCGAAAAGTCCCTTTGTTTTTGTCGAAGTCTATGGTATACTTTTTGTGCTGCCCTACCCATTCTGGCAACAGAAAGGGGGTGCCACAGGTGGCTGAAATTGTGACCAGCTTGATCGTAGCCGTCGGAGCAAATGTGATAGCCCATTACATCTGCAAGTGGCTTGACGACTAACGTAAGGGTACGCAAGCACGCAAGAACCCCATCGGAACTGCTACTTCCGATGGGGTTCGCTTTTTTGTGCCACGGGTAAATCGTAACCAACTTTTTGCCCAATTCCAGTATATGCGAAAACCGAAAAAAGTCAAGCGGTTCGCACAAAAATTCATTTATTCGTCAAATGTGTACTCCACGAACTCGCAGTTTTTGATGCCGAAGGCGGCGTACTCCTCGTTGGTCATATCGCAGAAATAGGAGCGCACGACGCGGGCGATGCCGTTGTGGGCGACGAGAAGGTAGGTCTTGCCCTCGTCGGCTTTGAGTTCGTCCAGCAGATCGTAGATGCGCTGGGCCAATTGCAGCATGCTTTCGCCGCCGGAATAGCGGTCGGCAAAGTGGGTCTTGGAAATTTTGAACTCGGCACCGTCGCGGGGGGTGCCCTCGTAGCGGCCGAAGCACTGCTCCCGCAGGCGCGGCTCACACCGGGCGGGGATGCCGGTGGCATCGGCGATGGCTTTTGCCGTGTCGGCGGCGCGGGACAGGGGAGAATACAGGATCTCGTCGATGGCATAGCCGCCGGTCTTTACCTTCTGGCCCAGGGCCCGGGCCTGTGCCCGGCCCCGCTCGGTGAGGGGACTGTCGGTCATGCCGCAGATCTTGTTTTCCACGTTCCACACGGTCTCGCCGTGGCGGGTAAAATACAGCTTGTGCATGGCAGCTCCTTACTTGCAGTAGCCCGCTTCGATCTCCTGGATGCGGGCATAGAAAAAGTCGTTGGCGGGGGTGGGCATGCCGTACTTTTTGGCCCGGGCACGCACCACACCGGCAAATTCCTCCACCTCGGTGGGACGCTTTGCCAGCACGTCCTGCCGCATGCTGGGCATGCCGTCCGGGTTGAAGGTGGGCATGGCAGTGCGCAAAAACTGCTCGTCGTTGTCGCGGGGCAGGGGCACGCCCTCCAGATTGGCCAGCCGGATGACCTCCTGCATGGCCTCGTGCATCTTGGCCTGTGCCTCAGCCGACCGGCACAGCCCGCCGTAGGTCAGGTCAAAGGCGGCGGCTGCCTGATTCAGACCGTCGTTCACCATCAGCTTGTTCCACTGCTTGTACAGGATGTCGCTGCAGGGTTCGTTGGCGATGCCGCAGGCGTCCAGATAGTCGGCCACGGCCTGCACACGACCGGTCATAGCACCGTCCCGCTCGCCGAACTGGATCTTGCCTGCCTGGTTGAACACCAGTGTGCGGCCGCTGCGGGTGGCATCCATACCGATGGCCACGCTCCACAGGGTGCGGCCAGGGTAGGCGGTTTCGATGTGCTCCTCGCTGGTGATGCCGTTGAGCACGCTGAGGATGACGGTGTCCGGGCCCACAAAGTTCTTCATGTCGGCAATGGCCTGGTCCAGCACGGTGGCCTTCACCGCCACCAGCAGCAGGTCCACCGGCTTGCCCTGGGCCGGGGTGACGTAGGAGAACCGGCATTCCTTGCCGTTGCACACCACCGGCTGGGCGGCGTAGCGGGCAATGCGGGCTTCGTCGGCAATCACCTGCACGCCGGGCATTTTGCGCCCGAACAGGATGCCAAGGGCCCCCAGACCGATGAGGGCCGAAGTTCTGATCTGATTCATAACAGTTCCTCCGAGATCTTCTGCAGGGTGCCGTCCGGCAGCAGGTGCACCCGGCTGCCCTCGTCGATGCCCAGCCGGGTGATTTCTTTGTCCGGGTAGGGCAGGGTGCAGCAGGCACCGTCGGTGCCCTCCAGCACCACATCGCACAGCACAGGCTGCCCGGCGGGCAGTTCCTCACAGCCGTACATCTGCTCTTCAATGCGCAGCACACGGTATTCCGGCATGGCACAGCGCTCCTTTGCATTTATGGTAAGTATAATCGTATTATAGCGCAACCGGCTGCCGCCGTGCAAGAGGTTCCTTTGCCGGGTCTTTGCCGCCCCGGCGGCTTGACAGTGCGGTAGGGGAATTGATACAATAAACAGTATCACACAAAACGGGGGAACAGCATGAATATTACGGAACTTCGTTATCTGGTGGCCATCATGAAGTGGGGCTCGGTGAGCGCGGCGGCAAAGCAGATGTACGCCGCCCAGCCCAACGTGAGCAAGGCGCTGAAGAACCTGGAAGAGGAATACGGCATCCGCATGTTTGAGCGCTCGTCCACCGGCATGATCCCCACCGAACAGGGACGGCACTTCATCGAGCAGGCCCAGCGGGTGCTGCAGGAGGTGGATCGGCTGGACGCTGACGCCCGCCGTCGGCAGGGCGAGTGCGCAGAGCTGCGGGTGGCCCTGCCCCATGCCACCTATGCGTCCTATGCGGCGGTGGATTTTCTGCAGCAGGCGGCGGGCAGCGAGCAGCTGCGGGTGCACATCCGGGAGGCCGGTTCCATGGAGGGGCTGGACTTTGTGCTGCGCCGGGGCTACCATCTGGCCCTGCTGCGCTACGCCGAGGAGGACGAGGACTACTACAGCCGCTACTGTGCCCGGCGCGGGCTGCACCGGGAGCAGATCATGGAGTTCGAGTACCGGCTGCTGGTGAACCGCGACAGCCCTCTGGCCCGGCACGAGGTGCACGACCTGGCCGAGCTGAACCGCTACACCGAGGTGCTGCACGATGACTTCCAGCTGCCGGGCGAGGAAGGCAGCAGCCTGCGCTGGCAGGTGAACGAAAACCGTCGGGTGCATGTGTACGAGCGGTGCAGCCAGTTTTCCATTCTGCAGAGCCTGCCCACGGCCTACATGTGGGCGTCGCCCATGCCGCAGCGGGCACTGGAACAGTACCATCTGGTGCTGAAAAAATGCCCGGCCCAGAACCAGCGTATGCGGGATGTGCTGGTGTACCCGGACAAGGGCGGGCTGCGGCCGGAGGAAGAAAAGTTCATCGAGCTGCTGCGCCGTCAGGCGGCCCTGACCGTAAAGTAAGGGGCAGACCGGTTAAGAACTGGTAAAAACCAGGACCGCAAAAACCGCCGGGATCGGCAAAGAAATTTGACCCCACAGCCGGAACGATGTGTCGTTCCGGCTGTTTTTGTGTGCAGATAAGCGCAAAAAAGAAACGGAGCTGCAACTAAAAAACTTTGCTGGTATATCAATTTGGATATGCCGGTATGCCGGAACCAGAGTATCGCTTTTATGAAAAATATGTTAACATGAGCACAGAAAGTTGGCTGTCCTGCATGGAAAAGATGGGATGATTTTCCAGACGGAACAGCAAAACCGAAAAGGAGGTTTCTGGTATGATCAGTTTCTTACTCTGTCTTGCGATCCTGATCGTGGGCTATTTTGTCTACGGTAAGATCGTGGACAACACCTTCGGCCCGGACGACCGCGAAACGCCTGCTGTGCGCATCAATGACGGTGTGGACTACGTTGTGATGCCCCAGTGGAAGCTGTTCCTCGTTCAGCTGCTGAACATCGCCGGCCTTGGCCCCATCTTTGGTGCCATGCAGGGCGCATTGTGGGGGCCTGTGGTGTTCCTGTGGATCACCTTCGGCACCATCTTTGCAGGCGGCGTGCACGACTACTTCTCCGGCATGATGAGCGAGCGCAACGACGGCGCTTCCATCGCCGAGATCACCGGCAAATACTTAGGCCCCGTGATGCAGAACATCATGCGCGTGTTCTCCGTGGTGCTGCTGATCATGGTCGGCACCGTCTTCGCCGTCGGCCCTGCGGGCCTGATCGTCGAGCTGTGCAGCCAGAGCGGTGCTTCCGGCGTGCTGACGTCGCTGTTGTTCTGGCTGATCATCATTCTGGCCTACTACTTCATCGCGACCTTTATCTCCATTGACGCGGTCATCGGCAAGATCTACCCCATCTTCGGCATCTGCCTGATCATCATGGCCATCGGCGTCATCTTCGGTATCTTCACCAATTCTGCTTACACCATCCCGGAGATCTGGGAGCACTTCGGCAGTATGCACCCGTCGGGCACCCCGATCTGGAGCTTCATGTTCATCACCGTCGCCTGCGGCGCGATCTCCGGCTTCCACTCCACTCAGTCGCCTCTGATGGCGCGCTGCATGAAGAGCGAGAAGCAGGGCCACTTCGTCTTCTACGGTGCCATGGTCTGTGAGGGCATCATCGCTCTGATCTGGGCCGCTGCTGGCTGCTCCCTGTACGAGGTCGTCGGCGGCAAGAACACCGGTCTGGCCGCTGCGCTGGCCATGGGCCAGTCCAAGGCCATCTACGATGTCTGCTCCAAGACCATGGGCGGTGTCGGCATTGCGCTGGCCATGATCGGCGTTGTGGTCTGCCCCATCACCTCCGGTGATACGGCCTTCCGTTCCGCTCGTCTGACTCTGGCCGACTGGCTCAAGATCGATCAGGACAGCTACGCGAACCGCCTGAAGCTCTGCATCCCTGTTCTGGGCGTCGGCGCCTTCCTCGGCATCGGCAACGCACTGGGCTTCATCAACTACACTGTCATCTGGCGTTACTTCAGCTGGACCAACCAGACCCTCGCCATGATCGTTCTGTGGGCGGCGTCCATGTACCTCTTTAAGGAGAAGAAGAACTACTGGATCACCGCAGTGCCCGCGACCTTCATGAGCGCGGTGTCTTCCACCTACTTTGTGCTGGCGCCGGAGTGCTTGGGCGGTCTGCTCAACAGCAAGACGGCAGAGGGCGCTACCATCTACAACACGGCGGTGGCATACCCCATCGGCATCATCTTCGCAGCGGCTATGCTGGCGCTCTTCATCCACGCCACCAAGAAAACGGCTGCGAACAAGGCTGCATAAGCTGGAGCGACATTTCAATTTCACGACCCATTCATACGAAGGGCTGCTGCATCACTCCTTCCGACATCGCTTGCGCGATGCCGGAGGGAGCCGATGCAACAGCCCCTTCGTTTGTTTTGCGGAAACTCTCGTCGATCTGTGCAGAAAAATCACGGAAAATAGTGCAAAAAGCACAAAACTGGTCAAAGTGCACAAAAACCGCCCAAAAAGTTTGGAAGGAGCAACTTTGGTTGAAAAAACGGGATCGGGAACGTTTGAGGTGAAGAAGATTTGCCGAACGAACGACAAAAAATATTTGCCGGGCAGCAAAAGGAATCTTTGCCATATACTTTTTGATATGAGGGCCATTCTCGAAAGATATTACACGAATTATGAAGAGTGTGTTAACATAAGGCCAGAAATGACCGCGCACGGCAGAATGGGGCCGGGCGTGGATCTTAAAAGGAGGTTTCTGGTATGATTAGTTTCTTACTCTGTCTGGCGCTCCTGATCA
>OMDB01000253.1_pt1 | contig 31355 bp, 24 predicted proteins | sample 1645161 | NCBI WGS metagenome assembly OMDB01 (sample SAMEA103958135, study PRJEB25191) | human gut metagenome
ATTTGGTGCAGCTTGGCACCATGCAGGCGCGCCGCCCCTATGCTGCCGGGTTCAGCAAAATGGCGCGTGTGGCCTCGTTTATAGGTACCAGCAACAGGTTCGACCTCTTGACCGACCCTACGGGCAGCCGCCGTTTTTACTGTCAGGAGGTGAAGCGCGTTATAGACTGTGACACGCCGCTCGACTATGCGCAACTTTATGCACAGTTGCTGTACGAGGTGAAAAACGGCGAGATTACGTATTTTACGCATACCGAGGAGGAGCGGATACAGCAGCACAACCACTTGTATTACCAGGCGTCGCCCCTGCGCGAGTGTTTTGCAAGATTGTTTGAGTTTGCGCCCGTGGGCAACGGGTGTGAGGTGTCGGACATAGAAGGTGGTGAATGGTTGACGGCCACTGCCATTTTGCTCGAAATAAAGCGTGCCATGCGCGGTATGGGACAGAAGTTCACGGCCGTGGCATTAGGGCGTGAACTGGTGCAGCTGCAAGTGCCGCGCCGACGCAGCAGCAAGGCTACATTGTACTGCGTGAGGCGCAAGCATGACGAGGGGTGCTGAACATTCAGTACGCGCCATTCAATGGCGCAGAAAGCGATGAGGTCAGAGTACACTTACTTCCATCGCATAAAGTTCTCCGCGTAACATCACACTACAAGTTTGCACCCACGAATATAAGAAAAGCACGGTATACGCTCTCCATCTCTATCTTTTCTGCAATTACTTTTTGAGGAGCCACGCCTTTCTTCCATTCTCGTTTGATTGCTCAACTTTGTGTTATAATCCTTGTTCTGTTGGAATATGGTCTGCGACTTGGTATGCTTATCACTGAAGCCAAATATGGTGAGTCTTAATCCTTATTCTATTGGAATATGGTCTGCGACGAACAATATAATACTGGAATGGCAATCACTATGAAGTCTTAATCCTTATTCTATTGGAATATGGTCTGCGACCAATGAGACCTTAACTGTAGAGCAATTCAAGTCTAAAGTCTTAATCCTTATTCTATTGGAATATGGTCTGCGACACATTTATGAACACCTTGACGGTGGAACAATTCAAAGTCTTAATCCTTATTCTATTGGAATATGGTCTGCGACCCCAAAACAGGGAAGCTTTTCTTCACATATGGCTCCGTCTTAATCCTTATTCTATTGGAATATGGTCTGCGACTCCTAAAATCGCAAACCATTGACTTTCAGACACTTAAGATTTGAAAAGGACTTCTTTTGGAGCTAATCAGTCCAAAGTATGTACCTTTTTCACCTGCAAATATAGGAATTTTGTTTATAGCAGATTGCATTTTGGCCATATAAAATTCGGACATGGGATAGCGCGCACGCATTTTAAGACGCATACGTATTCACTTTACACAGGGCAGAGCTTATAGTTTGTAAAGAAAAGAGCACAAAGCCTATCGGCAACAGGTTGTAAAGTGGGAATATTCAGAAAAACAGTGTGGTACGAGAATGCGTGATCAAATCAATAGCAAGATTCTTTCCTATAACCTTCATCGAACGCATAATGTCGGTAGAGACTGGCACCACCATGATGCTGTCTTGATTTTCATAACACGCCTGCACTTCTGTCAAATCCTTGCGAATGGCCTCATAGGTGGCTATAGGCAAATCTGCAAGAAAAATGGACTTCTGCACACGCGTACACCCTTTCTCCTCCAAATACTTGGCCACTAAACGACGGACTTTATTGCTCTCTATATCATACATTACGAAGAAAAGCATATTGCCAGGATTACGTGTGGGACTTTCTATCATACCCAATATCTTTTGAATTCTACATTTCAAGTCGGGAAGTTCGCTGTCATCAATTGGAGTCTCCCGAGGTATAACACCCTTGCTGCGTTCCGGCTCCATACCGCTTGCTTTTAGTTGCTGAAGTTTTTGCAGCAACGTAATGGGTGGTCGTTTCTTGCGAGGCATAGTTATTCCCTTATATTTACGTGTTGGCGTAATTAGTAAACAAGCTGACAAGTTGACTGGTTGACAGGTAAGTTTGCCAGTCAGCTTGTAAACCCGTTAACCGGAAATTCCGCCAACGGGTTTATATTTGTGAGATTTTACAATGGTTACTGCCACAGGACAAAGCCCTTCTAACGTCTGCACGCCGCTCAACAGTCAACGCTCCGTGAGCATCTTTTACATTGTCCCGAGCTGAGCTACTGCATTCCAATTCCACGTATCTTTTTTCTTGTTATAGACGAGGGCGGCTATAAAGCCGGCTTGGCTACCATTCTTCAACTTATACTTTTCTACCAAAACAGGACTAATATAGCACGAGATGGAGCCTTGATTGATAAAAGCGAAGCTGGCATCAGTCTTGCGAGCGACGGTTCCTTTTAGCTCTTTGATGTAAGAACTTGTATCTGGGTTGTGAATGTCGAGAGCATCGGCGCGCTCAACACTGACTATCCTTGCGGTTCCGCCGCGCTTCTCATACAGATACAACCTCAAGAGCATGCCTTCGCTAATAGGGCCATCTAAGTATTTATCCTTAAGCATCATGTGTTTGTGTAAGCCATAGACCACATGCACACCTTTCACTTTGATATTGACATAAGTCACTATGGCTATGTGCTCTTGCGCTCCCGACTTCAAGATAGCATTTGTCAGCCTTTGAAATGGCACTGAAGGCTTTCCCCTCGGACAGGCCTCTTTTACCTCTGGACAGCGCATTAAATCCTCCAGTTCATGAGGTATGTGCCACCCCTGCTGCTGATAGCAAGTTGCTACCTTATCTATCTGATAACGGGCATGACCATATTCACCACGGGCCATGTAGAGTTGAGCCAAGCGCATACGCACTTTGCCAAGAAAAGTTTCTTGCGTATTACAAACGGTGGCACGGATAAGGCAAGCTAACTGTGTATCAGGCTCATCTTTGTAGATTTCAGAAAGGAGTTGCCACACCCAAAACTCCGACATTTTCTTGTAGACAAATGGCATTACGCGCTTCAAAGCCTCATCACGATTGGCTCCATCAGCAAGAAGAAGTTTGCCACAAAAATAGCCCGGGTACGTCATATCGGGATATTGGTCGGCAAGTGCTTCAATCTTGGGAATGAAGGCACGTATTTGCTCTCTGTCATGACTCAGGAGCAGCACCTTGGCATAAGCTATGTAAGCTTGCTCAGCCAACGACATAAGAGCGCGGCCATTATCAAGTTTGAAGGACGCATAGTCTTCCGGCATAAGATTGTCAAGATTCCACCACTCCAAGCATGCTTGCATTTTATCCCAACCCTTAAAGGCCAAGAAGCATTTCAAGAGGAAGGAGTAAGCCTTGGAAGGACGGAAGCAATGTGTATGGGTGATGTTGAACACACTGTCAGCGAGAGCCGTATTATCCTTGGGAGACAACTTTAAGAACTCTGCCAATTTCCATAGCAAGTTATCTATAATCATCGCGTCCTGCTCTGGAGTGAGCAGACTGAGGCTGAGCAGTAGCTCAGCGTGATTCAGAAGCTGCTCTGACTGACCATGTTCTAAGTCGGAGCGAACTTGATAATAGAGAGCCCAGCCCATGGCACGTTGTACCCACACATCATTGGGAGTGATTTCGTATTCATCTGAGGCCTTCTTTATGGCTTCATCTATCTGGCCATTTTTACACAGTGTGATAATATCTTTTATGTTGGTCATAGATTAGGAGAAGATTAGAGGATTATTCGAAGTGATGTCCCGGACTTTTTTTGTCCCAAAGCAGATCAATATTTCTCAAGAGATGATTTTGCAGCGTTAGCAATCAGCAACGCAAACCCGCCACCTATATATTGTCAAACAAGTAGGAGTTACACATATTTATTCGTCTATTCTGTCTTTTCCGTCTATTCTTTCTATTTCATCTAATAATTGACCTGTTATTGCACCTTCTAACTTTCTTAATTGTAGAAGTTCTTCTTTATTAAAATACGCTTGTAATTCAGAAATAGTTCCTATACATTTAGCGTCTCTTAAACTGCATATTTTATTGTTTTCATCTATTCCAAGTATTATTGACATAATTCTGATTTTTTACTGGACTTAGCGTCCAAGCATTATAGATTAGTAATATATAAATTCTTACTCTTTTGAAATATGGTCTGCTACTGTGTGCAGTACAACATCTATGCCAATGTTTCATGTCATGCCATAATTTTTACGCTATTGAAACACCGTCGTGGCTACATCTTACTCTCCATTCTCGTTAGACAGTTCTGCCTTGTATTTTAATCCTTGTTCTGTTGGAATATGGTCTGCGACGCTTGCTGAAGCTATCGAAAACTAACACAAGGGCCGTCTTAATCCTTATTCTACTGGAATATGGCCTGCGACATCTCTAAGACGATTATTGTCAAGAAAAGATAGTCTTAATCCTTATTCTACTGGAATATGGTCTGCGACCACAACAGACCTTAAAGCAAAAGAGGCTATCTACGAGGTCTTAATCCTTATTCTACTGGAATATGGTCTGCGACTACAATTAAAAAATAACAAACTCTAAAACAATAAAGTCTTAATCCTTATTCTACTGGAATATGGTCTGCGACTCGTAGTTACAGTAAAGGGTGTTAAGTTGTTCGTCAGTCTTAATCCTTATTCTACTGGAATATGGTCTGCGACGGTAACAGTGTTTGCTTTATGATGAAGTCTGGAGGAGTCTTAATCCTTATTCTACTGGAATATGGTCTGCGACCAATTCAAAGACAAGATGAAAGTCTCACGGATTGAGGTGTCTTAATCCTTATTCTACTGGAATATGGTCTGCGACGGTGTCTAAACTTGCCTCATTGGTAGGCAAGAAAATGTCTTAATCCTTATTCTACTGGAATATGGTCTGCGACCTGATAAGACTTTTTAGATTTTATCTAATATTACATCCGTGTCTTAATCCTTATTCTACTGGAATATGGTCTGCGACGCTTTGTCTACAGGTGACAAAGAAGCAGTGTATCTCGTCTTAATCCTTATTCTACTGGAATATGGTCTGCGACCAGCTTATTTCTACGGAAACAAGCAAGATCTCGAGAGTCTTAATCCTTATTCTACTGGAATATGGTCTGCGACCTCTTAAAACAATTCAAATCATGGCAACTACCGCTAAAGTCTTAATCCTTATTCTACTGGAATATGGTCTGCGACACTTTTTAATAACAACTAATAAAACTTTTTATCATGGTCTTAATCCTTATTCTACTGGAATATGGTCTGCGACCCAGCCAATATGGTAACAGTGTTTGCTTTATGATGTCTTAATCCTTATTCTACTGGAATATGGTCTGCGACGACACACAAGCCGTCGAAGTAGTTGAGGCCGAAGAAAGTCTTAATCCTTATTCTACTGGAATATGGTCTGCGACAAGTTTGCTCGTGAGTTAAAAGAAGATCTTGTAGTAGGTCTTAATCCTTATTCTACTGGAATATGGTCTGCGACACGCTCGTGACTGTATAACAAGCGAGATTGTAAAGTCTTAATCCTTATTCTACTGGAATATGGTCTGCGACATATAATAAATTTCGACCTTATACTAAAGTTCTTGTGTCTTAATCCTTATTCTACTGGAATATGGTCTGCGACTCCTAAAATCGCAAACCATTGACTTTCAGACGCTTAAGACTTGAAATGGACATTTTTTAGACCAAACTAATCCAAAGTATGTACCTTTTTCATCTGCAAATATAGGAATTTTGTCTATAGCAGATTACATTTTGGACATATAAATTTCGGACACAAGACAGCGCACGCATTCTTCAAGACACACGCATTCGCTTCATATAGGGCAAAGTTTATTGTTCATAAAGCAAGGGGAAGGGCGAAGCGCAACATAGCGCAGGCTGTGTGACTGAGAACGAGGGAAACAAATACGCCCGAGAACGTGCTTTCAATGTAAAGGGACACTATTAATTCAATAGATAAGTTATTCTGATGTGCGATTTGCATGTTCTTGGAAGCGTCTTTTTGATAGTAAATCCGGCCACATAGCCCGCTATGGACTCCACCATTCGGGGGAGGAGGAGCAACATTTACTATCCCAAAAAACACTTCCAATAACATACAAATCTCAACACAGGATTAATGAAACGTCCCTAAAACAATTTGTACACCTACATACATTCGCCCAAGAACGTCTCTATCAAATTGGCCGTAAGCTGATTGAGCTCGGGCGAAGTGCCACCGCGTGGAGATTGCACTACCTTGAAACCATGATGCCCGTAAAACACATTTATCTCAGCTTGCTTCAGTCCAAGCTTAAAGCGGAGTTTCTTAGCATATTGTATATTGATAACCTCCGTAAGTTGTATGCCGCTTTTGGCTACATAGGGCTTAAAGGCTTCCACAAATTCGTCCAATATGGGCGGCACATTGGGTTGAGGCTTGCTCTCAGGACGGTGGTGCTTGCCCGCTGCAAGCATTTCGCGGATATGTTTCATCGCCGCATCGTCGGGGTCTCCTCCGAACAATTCTTCAGGCTGCGCAGAGGATTCCAAGGTCTGCTCCTGCTTATGTTTCAGGTCAAAAAGATCTGACGGATTGTTTTCGGGAAGGCAGGCATGCCAATCTATCGGAATGGACTGTGGACGATAGAATGCTTGAGGATCAATGCTCAAAAAGCAAGCACGACTCACATCACACGTACGATCGTCAATAACTTGTTCCAACCCATTCTCAAATGAAAATTGAGCTACAAAACTCTTATAAAACAATGTGTACAGCCCGGCATCGGTACACCTCTCGACCATGCGAAAGAACACTTTCAGTCCGTCACCACTTGGCGAAACGAAAGTGAGCGCCACCCGGGGATCCTTTTCTACGCGGCGACGTACGTCCAACAAGTTGAGCCCTTTCTCCACGAGATGATCGATGTCGAGACAGAAACTGTCTGTACTGACAAAGTTCTCAATACGACGAAAAGACGGTTCAAACTTTGCACAGACCACATAGGGCAACGTGCGCTTTACACGAGCATACTGCTTTGCATCTATCGTGCGAATGATACGAAGCTGGCGCAAGGTGTTCTCCACGGCTGTTTCGGGGTGGAGAAGCATCTGGTGCAGTTGTTCGAGTGTGATACAAGTCAGCCTGTCTGCTTGGCTTGTAATGTTGGTTCCGTAAGACAACATAGGCTATATGTATTTCTTTAGATTTTGAGCAAGGTCTTGTGTATAGAGCATCATATGCGTGATGCGAGAACGCGAAAGATTGTTGATTGTAACGACTTCGTTCAGATAATCGTTAACTGACTGTATGAGGACACGCCTCCCAAAATCCTCGAGCCAGCAAGCGCCATCTGTTTGAACAGTGCAGAAATCATCGGTTACGACTTGCTGATTGACCAAACTGTACACCACATAGTCTGCCCATATACGATAACGCTCTATCACATCATACACAAGAACAGGCCTATTATAGTTATCGCGGTGGAGCACCCCTATATAGGGGTCTATACCCGCTTTGATGAGCAAGCCTTCGAGTTTTCCATAGAGCATGCCATAGGCATAATTAAGTAAAGCATTCACCACATCGCGTGCCGGGTGCTGACTGCGCGTTTCAAACCGGTATTGTTCGGGAATAAAAAGATTGAGCGTAGAGAAATATATCTTCGAAGCCATGCCCTCCCACCCACGGAGTTGCGCAGCACAATCGGCCACAAATGCACCTTTTGCTCCCATCACCTTGGTACGATAGTCCTCCAACCTATTAAGGTTCCGCTCACGCACTCTTAAAAGCGTCAAGTCATCAGCATTCATCAAAAGCAGCATAGCCTGCTGATTAGCTATTTTCTCGGCTATAATTTGCTGTATCCATAGCAGAGCGTCAGGCGTTTGCACAAAGCTGAGTTGCCCCTTACGGATTGTAGAAATCGACCCATAACGCGAACTCCACACTCGCCACATAGGCATTCCCGTACGTTCCACAAAGAGTATGTCTATCTCGTTTTCGATGGCAAGCATCACCGCATCGCTCGTTATCTGCACACCTTTACCTATCTGTATAGCCGTTATGCCATTCAAGGGGACGCGTTGCACGCGCCCTTTGCTGCGTATCACGAAACCCTCGTTGTCGCGATTGATTGATGTACCAAAAGTATTCAATACAAGTTCCATTTATTCTTGGTATTAGTAGGTGCTGCAAATATATTGATTTCAACGTTATTAGCAAGGTCTTAATAGATTTATTCAGCCCGTTGGCTGACTTTTCGGTTTACGGGTTAGCAAATTGACAGGATTGCAAATTGACAGATTAACAAGTTGACAGATTAACAAGCTGACGAGCCGACCCGTAAATTTGCACTTGATACTTGACCCTGCCCCTGCTCAAAGTCTTTCACTTTTGATCGACACTTAATAAGAAAAATCCACACGTTATTACTACCTTCGCATGCGCTAAGACGAACTAACTGTAATTTACTTAAACATTTCAACGGGCAAATCTGTATAAGACCGCCCCTACAAAATGATGACTATGAACACAAACACACTACACCCCCACCCCTTGATTAGCCTGCTTCCGCTGGCTGTGTTGATTGCACTGATTGCTCTGGTGCTCCGGATTTTTCCCGACGATGCGCTGAGCGGAGCCTCACAGGTGGCACTGATGGTGGCCTCGTCGGTGTGCGTGGCCCTGTCGATGCTGGTGTACAAAACAAAGTGGACCGTGTTTGAGGAGATGATTAAAAAGACTGTGGGCGACGCTGGCGTGTCGATACTCATTCTGCTGCTCATCGGCATGATGTCGGCCACATGGATGGTGAGCGGCGTGGTGCCCACCATGATTTACTATGGCGTGCAACTGATGTCGCCATGGCTATTTCTGCCCTGCGCTTGCATTATTTCCTCGTTTATATCGGTCATCACAGGCACTTCGTGGACTACTATTGCCACCATCGGTATTGCCCTTATGGGCATTGGCGACGCCTTAGGCATTCCACAACCCTACACGGCGGGGGCCATCATATCGGGCGCTTACTTTGGCGACAAAATGTCACCCATGAGCGACACCACCGTGTTGGCCTCATCAATGGCGGGCGCCGACTTGTTTAGCCACATTCGCTATATGCTCTACACCACTGTGCCGAGCATTGTCATATCCTTAGTGCTCTACTTGGTAATCGGATTGTTCTACAACGGACAGGAGGTGGAGGTTAATCAGTACCTTACAGGACTGAACAATGGTTTCAACATATCGCTATGGACAATGGTCGTACCGCTCTTTACGGCCTTGCTTATTTATAAAAAGATGCCCTCGCTCATCACGCTGTTGCTCTCGTCATTGGAGGCATGCTTGTGCGCCGTAGTGCTCCAGCCCGAAGCCTTGATGCATATTGCGGGCGAAAAGCAGGTCAATGCACTGAGCCTGTTTGAGGGGCTGATGCTCACATGCTATACCAAGACCAACATCGACACGGGATTTGAGGCCATCAACTCTCTGGTGGCTACACGGGGCATGGTGGGCATGCTCAGCACGGTGTGGCTCATTCTTTGTGCCATGTGCTTTGGTTCGTGCATGGTGGCGAGCGGCATGTTGAGGAGCATTACACGCATCATACTGAAAGGCATCAAGGGCACAGCCTCGCTGGTGTGCTCCACCGTGGCATCGGGCGTGTTGCTCAACCTTGTGATGGGTGACCAGTTCCTGTCTATCATCATGAACGTGTCTATCTATCACGACGAATATGCCGAACGTGGTTACCGCCCGGAGTTGCTCAGCCGTTCCACAGAGGACTCGGCCACGGTCACTTCCGTATTGGTGCCTTGGACAGCCTGCGGCATGACGCAGAGCACGGTGTTGGGCATTCCCACACTGGTGTATCTGCCTTTCTGTTTCTTCAATATTATCAGCCCCATCATGAGCTGCCTGGTAGCTCTCTTGGGATTTGTGCCTAAGCCTCAACCTAAAGAAACGGCTGAAGCGGCGGCATAGACAATGCTATATTAACGACAATAGAGACAACAATGGAGGGGATTGTTTCTATTGTCGTTAAATAAATATTGCAGTCCGGTAAAACTACGCAATATTTCTGCGCAGAAGGGCTAAAATGCGCTTTTCCCGTTGTTTTTTATCACTTTTTGTTTGCTACGCAGAAACATTGCGGAGCGTCTTCATTACTTTGCACTCGCAATCGGGAAACGCCCGGTTGCACCGCTGAGCTATACGCACCACCTTAATTAACCTACTGAGCGGCCAAAGTCTTTCTGGGGAGTGATACCTCACAGAACTATAGTCCATATAGAGAGAAACACCCAGACGCATGAACCGCGGCCGCTCATAAATAATCAAAACTTTATGCAAGTAAAAATGATTAACGACAGGCCCGTAAAGATATGGGCCGACGAGGTGGAAGATTCGGCAATGGAACAGATTGCAAACCTTACCACGCTCCCCTTTCTGTATCACCACCTGGCCATCATGCCCGATGTACATACTGGCAAAGGCATGCCCATAGGCGGGGTGCTGGCTTGTGTGAATGCTGTTATACCCAACGCCGTGGGGGTGGACATTGGCTGCGGCATGTGTGCCGTAAAAACTAATTGGCACGTGGCCGACATCTCAACCGAAGTATTGCGCAAGCGCATTATGCGTGGCATACGCAAGCGCATACCATTGGGCAAGAACCATCACAAACTGGCGCAGGACGAAAGTCTGCTTCCACAAGGGCACGACATCGACAAACTCGAGATAGTAAAACGCCGCCAAGTAGCCATACTGAAGGAGATTGGCACGCTTGGCGGAGGCAACCACTTCATCGAACTGCAAAAGGACGAGGAGGGCCTGCTATGGATAATGATTCACTCGGGCTCGCGCAACCTGGGCAAGCAGGTGGGCGACTACTATAACCAAAGGGCCGCCACGCTCAACAAGCTATGGTACTCTCAAGTGTCGCCCAACATTGGACTGCCCTTCTTGCCTGTGCGCACGCCTGAATTTACCAACTATTGGGCAGAGATGCGATACTGCATCGATTTTGCCCTATGTAACCGCCGCGTGATGATGACACGCATCGAAGAGGTGCTGGCCGACGCCTTGCCCAACATAACCTTCGAACCAATGATTAACATTGCACACAACTATGCAGCCTGGGAGAACCACTTCGGCCACGACGTGATTGTACACCGCAAGGGCGCCACCTTGGCCAGCAAGGGTACAACGGGCATTATTCCTGGGTCGCAAGGCACTGCTTCGTACATTGTAGAGGGGTTGGGCAACCCCGACTCTTTCTGTTCGTGCTCACACGGCGCCGGTCGTCTGATGTCGCGAACGGCAGCAATTCATAACCTCAACCTGAACGAGGAGGTAGCGCGCTTGGAATCGCTTGGCATTGTACATGCCATTCGTTGCCAGGACGACATGCAAGAGGCTTCGGGTGCGTACAAGGACATTGAGACGGTCATTCACAACGAAGCCGACCTCGTAAAAGTCAAGACGCGCTTGCTGCCCGTGGCGGTAATTAAGGGATAACCTCCCCCCACCCCGCAAATGAAGGGATTTTAGCACGACAGTCCCCTTCCTCATTGTCTGGAAAATCTTTTTTTGAGTTTTGTCTGCACTCTACACTTTTTGTATGCACTGCGCTGATTTTCAGAGCTTTGCATAGTGTAGACAAGTCTGAATTTTGTATACACTGCCGTCTGCACACGTTGCAGGCGGCAGTGCTCTTTTTATGGCATAACAGGCGTGCTTGTCGAGCATAGGGAGGGCGAATTATCAGTTGCTCCGAAAAGTTTCTCGCTCGCCCTATGCCGTTAAAACTTACCGGCACTGCGCGCACCACGCTCACACGTGTATGGTTGTGCAACAACGTAGGTTGTGTAGATGGTAGTGCAGACAAAAAAACGGGTTATATACACTCGCAACTACCTGAAAATCAACGCAGTGCAGACAGAAGTGTAGATAGTGCAGACAAATGTGTAGGTAAAAGTGCAGGTTGTGTAGGCAAAAGTGCAGATAGTGTAGGTAAAATGCAGGTAGTGCAGGCAAGAGTGTAGGTGAAATTCGGGGTTATATACACTGTGTAAATGCTTGAAAATCAACGCAGTGCAGGCAAAAAGTGCAGAGTGCAGACAATTTACACAAAAAGTGCTGTGAGAGATACGGCGGGTGCATGTCACGGGGGCTTCAGCATTGCAGTCTGCTCACCTGCGCGCCGAGCTGCTTTAAGCAGCCCCCTGGTGCACTGGCATTGCTTTTCGAGCCTAATTCTCGTTTCTTTCAGTCTTTTTTCGTAAGTTTGCAAAAATATTTTGGGGCAATCCCATCAAATAGTTTCTTCCACCGCAACAATGATAGCAACGTGTTTGCTATACGGGCTCTGAAGGTGATAAAAACAACACAAATTCATGGGTATATTTAGCATTTTCTCAAAAAAAGAAAAGAAGGAAGTTCTTGATGCCGGACTTGAAAAGACCAAGTCCAGTTTCTTTGGCAAACTCACTCGCGCCATTGCCGGCAAAAGCAAGGTGGACGACGAAGTACTCGACCAACTTGAGGAGATACTCATCACCTCAGACGTTGGTACTGACACTACCATCGACATCATTCACCGTATAGAGGAGCGCGTGGCACGTGACAAATATGTCAACACGGCCGAGCTGCACAGCATATTGAAAGACGAAATCGGTGCGCTGCTCACTCAAAGCGGTAATGACGACACTGAAGGCTTTAACATTACAACCGACCGCAAGCCCTACGTCATTATGGTGGTGGGGGTAAATGGTGTGGGCAAAACTACTACCATTGGCAAACTGGCTTACCAGTTTAAGAAAGCCGGATTGAAAGTGGTGCTCGGTGCTGCCGACACATTCCGCGCAGCCGCGGTTGAGCAGTTGGTCATTTGGGGCGAACGCGTAGGCGTGCCCGTTATCAAACAACAAATGGGCAGCGACCCCGCCAGTGTGGCATACGACACCGTAAATTCGGCTAAAGCGCAAGGGGCGGACGTGGTGCTTATCGACACAGCAGGCCGTTTGCACAACAAAATTGGCTTGATGAACGAGCTGACCAAGATAAAGAAGGTGATGCAAAAGGTTGTGCCTTCTGCTCCCGACGAGATATTGCTCGTGCTCGATGGCAGTACCGGGCAAAATGCCTACGAACAGGCGAAACAATTTATTAAAGCCACTGATGTGACGGCCCTGGCTATAACCAAACTTGACGGCACGGCTAAGGGCGGTGTTGTAATAGGCATTTCACACCAGCTCAAAGTGCCTGTAAAATATATCGGACTTGGCGAAAAAATGACCGACTTGCAGCCATTTAACCGCCAGGAGTTTGTCAACTCGCTCTTTGAAAACTCTGAGCTGAAATAACAAGATTTGGGTTAACGGGTTAACGGGTTGACGAGTAAGTATGTCATACTCTACTCAACCACGTTAAAGTTTGAACGGCAAGAAACTTAAAAAGGTGGGCAAACTTGCCTGCACCCTCCCGCTAACTTGTCAGTTTGTTTGCTGATTACGCCAACGCGCATATCAACTAAAGCTCAAATACCTACGCACGCCACTGGCACATACAATTCTCCCCCTACCACTACACACTCGACGCTATAACAGACAATGAACAACGACAATACGCAACAATATAAGCACAACATTGACGTCATAACCATGGGGTGCTCCAAAAACCTTGTGGACTCTGAAAGACTGCTCAGCATGTTTCAAGAGCATGGCTATATGGTGCACCATAACCCCGAACGCACACATGGCGACATTGCTGTCATCAACACATGTGGCTTTATAGCCTCGGCCAAGGAGGAAAGTATCAACGAAATTCTTGAACTCTGCGAGTTGAAGAACGACGGCGAACTTAACAAAGTGTTTGTAATGGGCTGCCTGTCGGAACGCTATATGGACGAGCTGCGCGAGGAAATTCCCGAAGTGGACAAGTTCTACGGCAAATTTAACTGGAAGGAACTCATCAACGACTTGGAGGCAGAGGACAATGAACCGAGCACCCCCATTTGTGGCGAGGCCGCACGCGTCACCACCACGCCCAAGCACTATGCCTACATCAAAATATCGGAAGGGTGCAACCGGCACTGCGCCTATTGCGCCATTCCTATCATTACCGGCGAACACAAGAGCCGCCCGATGGAGGACATACTGAACGAGGTGCGCGAACTTGTGGCCCAGGGCGTAAAAGAGTTTCAAATTATAGCACAAGAACTCACTTACTACGGCATTGACCTCTATAAAACGCAACGGCTGCCCGAACTGATTGAGCGTATGGCAGAAATCCCCGGCGTGGAGTGGATAAGGCTGCACTATGCCTACCCCACCCACTTCCCCACAGACCTGTTGCGCGTTATGCGTGAGCACGACAATGTGTGCAATTATCTGGACATTGCCCTGCAACACATCTCTGACAATATGCTCAGCCGCATGCAGCGCCATATTACCAAAGCTGAGACGCTCGAACTCATCGACACCATGCGCCGCGAAGTGCCGGGCATCAGTATCCGCACAACGCTCATGGTTGGTTTCCCCGGCGAAACGGAGAAAGACTTTGACGAGCTGATGGACTTTGTACGCGCAGCACGCTTCGACCGCATGGGAGCATTTGCTTACAGCGAGGAGGAAGGCACATACGCTGCCAAACATTACCGCGACGATGTGCCCGAGGAGGTGAAGGAGCAACGCCTTGACAGACTGATGATGCTGCAAGAGGACATTGCTACCGAATTGTCGGAAAACAAGGTTGGACAAACGCTTAAGGTGATTGTTGACAGACAGGAGGGTGAATACTTTATCGGACGCACGGAGGCCGATTCGCCCGAAGTGGACTGCGAAGTGCTCATTGCACGCAATGAAGATGAGCCGCTCGTAATTGGAAACTTCTACAATGTCAAAATCACCGGTAGCGAGGAGTTTGACCTTTATGGCGAAGTTGTTGACTGATTTTGCACACACCTATGCTCCACATGTAGGGCATCAGCTTTATAAAGAAGACGCGAACTATTACATAACACTACAAAAACCGCAGTTCTGTGAATAACAAAGATTTTATCAGTGCTATTGCCGCACGTACGGGCATGACAGCAAAGGCCACACAAAAAATGGCCTCAGCTTTTGTTGGCAGCATTGCCGAGAAACTTGACGATGACACACAACTTGCCGTTCAAGGCTTTGGCACTTTTGAAGTAAAAAAGAAGATGGAACGCGTCGTGGTTAACCCCGCCAACAAACAACGCAAACTCATTCCGCCCAAACTGGTGCTGGCCTTCAAACCAAGTGCCGTGCTTAAGGAAAAGATGAAATAAAAGTGGCCAACAATATGAAGAAGAAACTGACGTTACAGGATTTCGCAGACTACATTGCACAAAGCGAGGGTGTTGACAAAACAACAGCCGAGACCTTTGTGCGTGCTTTCTTTGACATTATTGAAGAGGGCCTTATCGACGATAAGTTTGTTAAAATCAAGGGATTTGGCACCTTCAAATTAGTGGCCGTAAGCGAACGGGAGAGTGTTAACATCAACACGGGAGAGCGCTTTCAGATAAGCGGCCACACCAAAGTTTCGTTCACGCCAGACAGCACGATGAAAGAGCTCGTCAATCGCCCATTTGCCCATTTCGAGGCTGTTGACTTGAATGACGATACGGACACGAAGGAGTTTGAAGTGATTGATGAGGAAATGGAGGAAGAAGAGCTTGACGAGGGCGACAATGCCGACATTGACACTACTGCCACCGACGACAGTGCTGACAATAGCGACGACCAGGACCAAGACACATCTGACACAGCCGAAACACCGAACACGAATGAGGAACAGGAACCGGTTGTGACGGCAACGACTCCGGTCACCACCGCTGACAATGCCAAAAATGAGCCAGAACAACCTGGTATAATTGATAACGACAATGAACCGGAGGCCGCTAAAGAAGTAGCAGATGCTGAATACGAAGCGCCTGCGGAACCGGACAACAGCAAGGGCGATGACAAACACTGCGAAGAACAAGAGCTGCAACCCGCCGCACAAACCGACACTGCAGAGCAAGCACACGATGAGGAAGAAAAGGACATCGTGGTAACTACGCCCGCCCCCATCAACAATCAAACGGCAAGCAGTGCTGGCACTGACAATCAGAATACGAATGCCTCAGTTGGATACACTTATAGCGAAGTGCCCGGTCCGCACAAACGAAACTGGTGGAAGGTGACAACCGCCATACTGGGCATTTTAATATTGATGGCAGCAAGCTACTTTGCCGGCTACTACCGTATGCTCTGCCCTAACTGTAACGACAATATAGACGAACCCATTGCTGCCGACAGCAACGCTACAAACACTCTGCCTGTGCCACCCCAAGCACAACCGCAACCTGTTGACACAACCAAGAGCAGCAGCCCCACCGATACGGTTGTAAAGACCGCCACACAACCAGCCACCACACAGGCAGAAGTTGCTGCGCCAAAGACTGAAGACACAGAAACCGCCAAAACCGCAAAGGCAACCCATGCAAAGGAGGCTACGACCAGGCCCACCACGCACAAGGTTAAAGTTGGCGACAACGTCTACCGCATTGCACGAAAATATTATGGTTCGGACGAGTATGCAGAGAAGATTATCAAGGCAAACCATCTCAAGGACGCCAACAACATCACCGTTGGCATGGACTTGAAACTGCCTTAATGGTGGCTCTAATAATTAACCTTTACAAGAGCTACTCCGCAATACGGAAGATTGGCCCATTTCATACGCAAACATGTTAAGTTGTTGTTTATCAGCAACTTAACATGTTTGTCATTTTTATACCGCACAAAAAGTACAAAAAAACCTCTTTGCACCTTTGCATAAATCGAAATAAAAGGCGTAAATTTGCAGTATGATTGAACTCTCCAGACATATTGAAAGCCTTATGCTAAAGCATGATTGTGTAATTGTGCCCGGATTGGGTGGCTTTGTTACACAATATGTGCCAGCACGTCGTGTTGAAGGTGAGCAACTGTTTTTGCCACCATGCCGCACTGTGGGCTTTAATCAGCAACTCACACTTAATGATGGGTTGCTAGTTCAGTCATACATGCAAGCTTACGACACAAATTATCCCGAAACGATTAAACTCATCAACGATGCAGTTAAACAGCTCAAACAAGAACTGCAAGAAAATGGCGAGTACGAACTTTCGGGTATTGGACGTTTGACGCTTGGCATCGGCGGAAAATATAATTTCACACCATGTGAGGCTGGTGTGTTGTCTCCCGAACTTTACGGCCTTGACACCGTTAGCATACCTAATGTGGCACAAGCCGAAAAGCAAAAGCCTGCCATAGCTGCACATGACAAGAAGAAAGTGCACATCAAACGCACTGAGAAAAATTATACCATCAGCATTAACCGCGAATTGGTTAACTACGTGGCAGCTGCCGTGGTAACCATTTTCTTCTACTTCTTGTGGGCAACACCTGTCAGCAATTCGCCACAGAATGACAAGCAGGCAGCATCTGCCATTTATGAGCAGTTATTTGACAACGCCACACAAAAGGTAGTTCAACCTAAGGAGGTCGGGCCTGCCGTCATGCAAGACGCTGCCACAAATGCTGATAGTACTAACGCTTTGTTGAGCAATACATACTCTGACAATAATATATCAACTAATGTGGCTCAGGAGGCCAAAAGCGTTCAGCCAGCAGTTCAGCCGAAAGCCGAAAGCGCTGCTACCGCCAACAACACAACGCCGACAGCTAAAACATTGCCGACGCAAGTTGGGCGTTACACCCTGGTTTTGGCAAGTGCCATAAGCGAAGGCAATGCACAGCATTTTGCACAAAAGTTGAAACAAGAAGGCATGAAAGATGCCTCAGCCTATAAACGCGGCAGAATGGTGCGAGTGGTGTACGGACACTATGCCAACGAAAATGAGGCACAAAAAGCACTCAACACGCTGCGAAGGCATGAAGCCTTTACTGATGCTTGGGTGATGGAAATTAAATAGAGGAATTAGGACAACAGACAATACACATTAAGTTCCTAATTCCTTTTTTTATTAACACTATACAGACATACTTCGCACAAGCTGACGAAGATGGCTGAACTAATATGACAGAACACTATGAAACGTATACGCTGCCCTAAATGTGACGAATCCATTCTTTTTGACGAAACTCAATATGAGCCAGGACGTGTATTAGTATTCGAATGCCCCGAGTGCCACAAACAATTCAAAATACGCATACCTCAACCCAAGCCTGCCGCGACCACAGAAGATGAGGACGACACGGAACAAACTCCGGTCCTTGGCAAATTGGTAGTGTTGGAGAATGCCTTTCACTTTAAGCAGGAAATTCCCCTGTACCCTGGCGAAAACGTTGTTGGGCGACTTGTTAAAGGCTCTAATGCCAACGCTGCCATCAAGACGGTTGACCCAAGCATGGATACGACGCACTGCATCATTACTGCCAAGTTGCTGCCCAACGGCACTCCACGCTTCACACTGCGCGATGCGCCATCAAACACCGGCACTTTCCTGCAAAACGAAATTTTGGGCGACCGCGACCGTGTCATTATCAATGATGGCGATATCATTACCATTGGGGCCACAACAATGATTTTGCGCACCAATGATGACGAGGAATGATAACCCTTCAAACACTTTAGCAAACAATGAGAAAAGCACTTCTTACGCTGTTCCTGGCTCTGACAAGCTGCATTTGCGCCATGGCGCAACGACCGTTTGAGGGGCACTTCTTTTGCAAGGAGCTCGGCGTTAATCTGTACATCAACCTCTACGAGGAAACGCTTACCGCTCCAGGATTTTCTTTTCTTGGCAAGATGCACGGCTATATGAAGGACGGCATTTATGGCACATGGATGATTACAAAATGCCATATTGATGGTAGTTGTGCACACATTCGCTTTAGCAATGACATTGGCTCTGACACGCAAGATGTTGAACTGAAAATTAAAGACGACAACACCTATGCCTACCACGCCATAGGCGGAAATGCCGTGCGAAAAGCTGTGGGACGCAAACTTGTGAAAGTGTCTGGCGATATGACGTTTGTACGCGTAAAGTGAACAACCGCTAAGTTAAAGACTTAGGGAACAAATACACTTTTCGATATTTACCATGAACATACACCTTCGGCATATAGGACAAAGCATTCTTAACACGCTTTTTCCACGCTACTGCTGCGTGTGCGGGCGACGGCTGCTCGAAAGCGAACAGGATTTGTGCCTCAACTGTTTGTTTGAGTTGCCCATGACTAATTTGCATGGTAAAAAGGGCAGCACTTTTGAGCGCATTCTTTGGGACGATGCCGTTTATACACAACATGCCAACAGCATGCTCTACTATCGTTCGAAATCAAATTACTGCCGCATCTACTTCATGTTCAAGTATTATAACCGCCCTGAAATAGCAGTGAATTTTGGCAGAATGATGGCACAGGAACTTCAAGGGACTGATTTTTTTAAGGGCATTGATTGTATGGTGCCGGTGCCATTGTCACCGCAAAGAATGAAGCAACGCGGCTATAATCAAAGCGAACGACTTGCATACGGCATTAGCCTTATTACGGGCATTCCTATTGACACAACGTCTGTCATACGCAATGTTGACAATCCTACGCAAACACACATGTCTATTAGCGAACGCCGAAGAAATGTGCAAGGCATATTCGAACTGGCCGATGCAGAGGCACTGCAAAACAAGCATGTACTGATTGTGGACGATGTCATTACAACCGGCAGCACTACAAGAGCCTGTGCACGTGCGGTGTTAAAGGCCGAGGGCACAAAAATCAGTATCATCAGCCTTGGCACTTCGCAATTCAACAAAGAAAAGCCTAAACCCTTCTGGATCAGGCCTTAACCTTTGCACCACAAGCTGAAATGGTTCAACGTACTTTTATGTGTAGAGCCTTGCTTTTGACCATGCGCATGTAAGCTCTGAATGGAGCTAAAAGACTATTAGATGGTGCTGGCACAAAATTCTGCAAAGTGGGGTGCAGCATATAGCAAGTAGCTTGACCATCTGCTATTACCAACCAATCATATTCGTTAGCTTTCAACAAGTTTTGTTGCGTGCCTGCACTGGTCACGTCTATATGTCCTTTTGCCGACAATACTTCTATCACGCCATCTTTTGAAGGCTTTATAATGTAGCCCGTATGTGCCGACAATGCTTTGACTTGCTCAAAGCTCAAACTATCACCTGACATTCCTGTGCAAGCATAGGCTGTTCCCGTTGCAACTTCGGCATCATAGGGCAGGCTCAATGTTTGCCAAGCCGTAGCGTCTCCTGCTGTTCGTCTGTAACTTACCTGGCCTTCAGCTATCCTTATTTCCCTGTCTGTATTAAGTGGCTGCTTGTCTGTTATCACTAATTTTTGATCGAGCAGTTCACAATCAGCACCTCTGCACAACACCACAAAATGCCATACATTTTGCACCGCTGCTGCTTGCGCTTCGCCTACAAACACAGGGCAATTATATTGTTGCTGTGTAAAGGCTTTGACATCTTTAGGCAATATGGCCTTTGTAACATCTAAGCACTTTATACCATCAAAATTCAGATTTTTCAAGCCCGAAGTTGTCCAGCCTCCTGTCAACAAACATGTGCCTGAAGCTGTTACACTCCTACCCGGCTCTTCAGCTACTTCTGACAGTAATGCAGGCTGCTGTATTTCAACCCATGTTGACACGCCCCATGCGCCATCGGCATAACTCACATAACGCGGTTCTGCCTCGTTTGTCTGCCAATAGCCGTTACGCAAACGCCAAACAAACTTGGAGGTATTGGGCTTCAAATTATAATCTAAATAGCCCTCGTCATTTTTCAGCACAAAGGTGCTGTCGCCCTGCAAATGGGCTGTCCACACGGCTAACTGTTCAAATGGCGCTATACTGCCATCGCACAGTAATGCATCTGTGTTACTATGCTCTTTGCCATTTTTCAAGCAAAGCGTATAGTTTGAAGCGATACAATAACGATGGCCATTCTTTGGCATTTTCATATTTCCCTGCGACACTGCTGCCCCCAATTTGTAAAGTTTCAAGCCGTTTTTCATGTGGGGCAGATACTCACTCGAATAGTTGTCGAACAAATTCACGTGACTATCATTTTCATCAAGTGCTAAAGCTCGCCCGTCATCGGAAAATGACACATTACCGTTGGACAATACTGTACAAGTCCACATAACTTGGTCTGACAAGGATTGTGCAAAAGTCAAACCTAATTTGCCATCGACCTTGCGCGCTAAATATTTTTGTTCTGCGTATGAGTATAACGCAACCTTGTCCTGGCCAAGCGTCTCCACTTGCCAAAGAGCGTTGCCATCACCTAATGTTACGCGCTCATCTGCATCTACTACACAACGTTCACCTTTCAACTTCGTTCCTTTCTTTGAATTAGGATAAAGGCTACTGGTCATAAAGTATTCGGTACTATTCGCATTTAACGAACTTATTGCATAAATGCCAGGCCCTATCACTGAAGGCGCAACACGTTGCAACGTGACAGGAAAACTAATTGATGATTGAGCACGGGCTGCAAACAATACGGTCACAACCAACAAAAACATAAATACTTTTTTCATTTCAAATTATAGTGTTACAGTATCCAACGCAACTGCAGTGCGAGGTCGTTCTTCCATGATGATGATATCAAGTCCAAACGCGATGAGATGCTACTTTTGTTGAAATAATGAATCGATGATGCGCGAACTGACAACGCAACAGACTTTAGCACTTGCCAACTGCACAACAACACGCCCCGCATACCATGATAAGCATAGCCATTAAAGCTACTGGTGTACAACAACTGAGGCTCGTACACATAAAGCTGAGAATCAGTATCGTCCGTAAAGAATATGCCCAAAAACGCTTTAGCCGTAACCCGCTTGCTGGCCTTGTAACTGCCACGGCACGAAGCCATGATGCCTTTGCTCGATGTACCACGCTGCTTGGCGGTATAGGCTGCATCTAACTGAACAGCAACATCACCGCGAGTGGCCTTGAACAATGAACTTAAACGTATTTTATGGCGCATCACATACTCCTTCAACACCAGGCTCTTGTAATTATAAGTTTGCTGTTTCGACCTGATCTGATAACGAGCCATTAACTGCCAGCCTGCACCAATTTGCGCAAGCGACTGCAACATGCCTTCAATACCTTTGGCATTGTCGAAACGCGAATTGAATGTAGGACACGGAAAGCGGAACACGTCCAGATAACCACTTAGTTCTAACTTCTTTTGCGGCAAATAACGTACGGTGGCAAGCAGACCTTGTTCGTTTGCCACACGCGTGTTTTGTTGTATAGCCTTGCCATACAAACTTACAAAGCGTGGTGAGAACTGCCGATATTGTGCACCTATATTCAGTTTGGTGCCAACGTTCCATGACAAACTATGTTGTGTGGCAATGTGCCCGTTGGCATCAAAGGCTATATCGCCCTGGCAATTCCAACGCCGCTGGCTTACATAATAATTTGCAGCTACATTGCCGGCAGTACGTCCACGAAAATAATGTCTGTTATAAATTTGCACCTTGGGCCACACCACACTATTGAAATGTGCCACATAGCCGTCCAAACCTATTCCCCACTGCTTTTTACTGTACATTATCTGTACGCCACTTGTCAAGCAACCCAAAGTGCGACGTGAATTTATCTCAGACAATGTACGATGCAATCCCGTTGTCAAAATAGTACGTACTGTGTCTGTGCCAGTCTGCGTTCTTCCGTCAAGTTTTCGATATGACACAAAAGCCATCATCTGCCACCCTTTGCTACAATAACTGGCTGCCAGTCCGCGAAAGAAGTCACTCTCCTGTGTCGATGTGTGAGCACGAAAGGTTGTTACATTACTACTCACCTTGCTCAAAGCCTGCGCCTTATTACCATATACCTGACGTCCGTACAACAAACCATATCCGCCCTGCAAATCATAGTCTCCCATTACAACACGCCATTTCTTGCCGCGTGGCCTTAGCAGCACGTACCCCGAAATATAATCATAAGGGTAAAAACCTCTCACCGCAACAGGCTCACCCGCATCTTTCTCAAAGGTCAATCCGTAAAGCACCTCACGTTTGTAATGATAACGATATCTTACAACATGATGCAGGGCATTACCCGTATAATAGTTTGTAGCAGTCGGATTTTCAACATCTTTATACCCGGCACGACTATACAAAGGTATATTCAAACGGGTTTCAACCTCATGGGTACCACGTACAAGTTTGGCAATGAGTCGGTCCTGTTCCCTCATGCGTTGTACATACGCTTCCGATTGTAACATGGCAGAATCGCAACGCACAAACAAAGACAAATAACTGCGCGTAAAATAATCCATACCATTCACCAGCATCAACTCGCCCAACGATAAGAAACCATGACGTTTTTCTCGATAGCTCAAAATTGAATCTGCTTGTGTTTCATCAATAAAGGGTAATTGCAATAAATCACTCCTGCTCAACCGGTTAATTTGCATGGGGTGCTGCATCAGCACTTGCAACCTTTCTCTTTGTTCTTCAAGCAAGGGCTCGTCTTCTTCACCATTTTCTCCCTCATAATAAGTCTGCACAAACTCGTCCCACGTCATATACGGTTTGTCCTCAATCTGTGCCATCATGCAAGACGGGGACAACAACAAAACGAACAACAAGCATAGTTGTTTTATCATAATGGCATGGTTTTATTAAGGCTATGAATAAGGTTACCAAACAACAAATTGAGACTAAAGGCCATGACCATTCTTTATCATAAGCCTTTAGTCTCAACACAAAAAGACGTTTTATCGTCCCATCTGATAAGTTATGTCATAAAAACAAGGATAGACATTAGCCGAAGCATTTGCCTGACCATAAGAACCTGGTACAATCAAGCGCACATGCGCCAAGTTGCGCGTGTCACGCGACAGTTTGACATAAGTGAAAGGCACGAGCCATGCTGGAGGCGCTGCTGAAGATTTGTAAGAATCATACATCATGCCACTCAAAAATGTACCCGTAAACGTGCCCGAAGTATTTGTTACACTGACTATGTCCGGATCATTTTGCAGACCATTTGATGTCTGAATGCTGTCGCCGGCAATGTTGAACTCGGTGTAACGCACAAGCACACGTTTGGGTTCACTGTCGTCAGCAATCTTTTCACCATCCCCTTTCGACACTATCTGCATGTATACACCCGTGCGGTTAAAGTACACATATTCATTCTTCGATACGTCGGTCGTACTATCATTTTTGTAAAAATCAGACTCCGATATCACCTTGATATTGCCTGGGATATTCAGCAAATATTCATCTTCATCATCAGCACTTTTAACTTGCGCTCCAGTTTGTATAAAGCCTGCTATCTGTTTGTTTTCGCGTTTACGCTTATCTGCATAGGTTTCGTCATCGTTACACGATTGAAACACTGATGCCAAAGCAAACATCAGCAACAAGGCGATATTCAATTTATGTTTCATACTTTATTTAGGGAGTAATGTTTTGTGCAAAGATTGTGCGAACCGAGAGCAAAGATACAAGTTCATTTGTAATCTTTGCCGTGGCACAGTCTATCCTGTGCAAAGTTACTGAAAAACTCGAAGTGCGCAACAACTTGACTTTGTAAAAGATACGACAGAACAACAAAAGAAAGACCTTTTAGCATTCAATGCACTCATTATCACAAAATGAAAGAGGTGCGTAGCACAAAACCACACGCCTCTTTACCCATTTAATTTGTGTACCTTAGCATCAAACCTCTGGCTCGGGAGTTATCAATTTGTACCCCTTGCCATGAATGTTGATAATCTCGACATTCTCATCAGCTTTAAGATGCTTACGCAACTTTGTAATGTAAACGTCCATTGAACGTGCATTAAAGTAGTTGTCATCTATCCAAATGGTCTTCAATGCAAAGTCTCGTTGCAAAATCTCATTGGCATGAGCACACAGCAAGCTCAAGAGTTCACTCTCTTTAGTTGTCAACTTTGTCTGCTCGTCACCACGCGAGAGGATTTGCTTCTGCGTATCAAACGAGAACGAACCAATATTGTAATGCGTGCGGTTACGGCTCTTCTTACCACGCACACGACGCAAAATGGCCTCAATACGGAACGTCAATTCCTCCATAGAGAAAGGCTTGGTCAAATAATCGTCAGCACCAATGCGGAAGCCCTCTAAAATATCCTCCTTCAGCGTCTTTGCCGTAAGGAATATGATTGGTATCTCCTCGTTAATCTGACGAATGTCGCGCGCCAAGCTGAAGCCGTCCTTTTTAGGCATCATCACGTCCAGCACACAAAGGTCATATTTGTTTTGCGTAAAAGCTCTATAACCAGCCTCGCCATCAGGACAGAGTTCCGTGTCATAGCCCTTTGCCTGGAGATATTCGCGAAGCAACATACCAAGGTTCTCATCGTCCTCGCAAAGCAGGACGCTCATTTTTTCTTCGGGGGTATTCATAATCGTATTCTATTTTATATTGTTTATTTCAGTTATTTTACTCCATCAAAGGAAGCGTTATTACAAACGTCGTTCCCTTGCCATATTCACTTTCGGCATGTATCGAACCGCCCAATGCTTTAATTACATTATGTACATAGGTAAGGCCCAGTCCGAAACCCTTTACATCGTGACGGTTGCCTGTGTGGACACGATAGAATTTCTCAAAAATCTTTTTCAAGTCCTCTCGCTTGATTCCGATACCATTGTCTGCTATCAAAATGACAAGTTTGCTATCCGATTCATTACGAGTTGTCACCACAAGATGCAAGTCCCTGTTCTCAGCCTTATACTTAACCGCATTATCCATCAAGTTGAATATTACGTTCGTAAAGTGCATCTCATCAACAAACACTATTGCATCTTCAGCATCAAAATGGGCATCAATCTTGCCACCAGCAGCCTCCACCTTCAACCGGAAAGTATTTACCGTGTCATGCACAAGCGCGTTTGCATCAACTTCCTTCCTCTTGAATGTGGTAGCCTTGCGGTCAAACATCGACATCTGCAATACCTTTTCCACCTGGAAACGCAAGCGCTTGGTTTCATCGACAATAACACCCGAAATATGCTTGAACATTGTCTCGCTCTTCGCCACTGAAGGGTCGCGCAGCATTTGGGCTGCCAATGAAATGGTAGATATAGGCGTCTTAAACTCATGCGTCATGTTGTTTATGAAGTCATTCTTTATCTCCGACAAGCGCTTCTGGCGGAAGATTGTCCAAATTGTAAAGATAAAGACTATCAGCAACAACAAGGTGAAGATTATAGCCGGGATCATAAACTTGACACTTGAGAATAAGAAACTCTTCATGTCAGGAAAATGAATGTAAAGCAATCCCTTTTGAGCTGAGGGGTCATTGGGATACAACACCTGGCGGTAAATGTATCTGTCGCCCTCTTTTGTATAATCAGAACAGCGATAAACCAACCTGCCATCTGACGTGGTTACGTAAAAATGGTAAGGTATATTTATGCCGTTGCTCCTTAACTCTGCTCTTAAATCGCTATCCAAAGCCCGAAAGTCCACGCGCTCAGACAAAGGCAAATCGCTCGGCGTATACATCACAGAGTATACCACCTCATTCAACAAGGCTTTTTGATAAATGTAGCGCTGTCGAACAGAGTCACGTATAGATTCATCAACAGACTTGGAATTCAAGTTGTCGAGGAACAATCCCTTTGGCACATTGGCCGGAATAGTCGACCGCATCCTTGCTTCAAAAGGAGTTTCGCCATTGTTTGCAGTCTGTAACGAGTCATTAGATTGCGAAGCATTTGGTTTTCCAAAACGACGTTCCAACCCACGTTTAGTTTCGTTGAGTTCCAAATTGCGAGCTGCCTGATATAAACTGCGTGTAACAGATTCATCAAACTGCTCCTTACGCATATTGATTACCTCTTCAAAGTATTTTGCTTGTAAAAAGATCAACGCGAGGAACAGGAAACCCATCACTCCCGCGATGACCCATATCGTCGATTTCTTCATAATGCAAAGATATAGCTATTGTTAAATCAACGCCAAGGAAACATAAACAATTATCTAATATCAACCTATTATTAACAAGATAAGACTTTTTTGGTTAACAAAACATCAAGTATAACAACGCTCGTTATGCTCACGTAAATACAGATATGCTGTGTTTGCTTCTTAAATTCGCTTTTCAACCTGTCAATCTGAATGAAAGCGCAAGCACTAAACGCTAACTCTAAACGTTAGCTCTAAACGCTAGCTCTAAACGCTAGCTCTAATGGGGGCGACGCGTCTCGCGTCGGGAAAAGATGCAGCTATTATTTAGCAGAGTTCGCATTTTCCTCCGTTCTCCACTCCGACGCGGGACGCGTCGCCCCCATTAGTGCTTGCGTTCTCTTGCAGCGCGTTGAGGCCTTACCAGGTGGCAATGTTTCGTAAACCCATCGCTTCCCCGTCAACTAATCAATGGTTGCAAACACCGCAAAGTTACTCTTTTTGCCCCAAAATGCGGCAATAAGACGCGGTTTTTGCGGTTTCTGCACAAAAAAATGCGGTAAAAGTTTGCAGGTTAAGAGGAAATGCGTACTTTTGCACTCGCAATTCGGGGTGTAGCTCAGCCCGGTTAGAGTACGCGTCTGGGGGGCGTGTGGTCGCTGGTTCGAATCCAGTCACCCCGACTTTGAATTGTACGGCAGTCAGTTGCTCACGCAGCTGACTGCTTTTTTTGTGTCAAGGCGCCAAGCAAAGCGGCCTGCGGTGAGTGCATTCACCGCAGGCCGCTTTGGCGTATGTCCCGCTGCCGCTAACTGCTGAAAAACAATGCACAGCTCTCATCATAGTGCAGGCCGCTTTGGCGTATGTCCCGCTGCCACTAACTGCGCCTCGTAAACGGCTGCTGCGGATAAACCATCAGCACGTTGCGCGACGAAAAGTAACGCTCAATCTGGTCGGGCAGGCGGTCGAGGTAGTTGTGGAATGAGATGGTGCCGCGCCGCGCACACACAAATACCACCAGGTGGTCGGTGCGGGCGTTATGGGCCAGGGGCACAAGGTCGTTCCACGACCGGTACTCCGTGCCGAGCAAAGGCACTCCATTGTGCTTGCTGCCCACATAGTGCTCAACCGCCGTCAGCGTGTCGGCCGTAGAGTAGGCATTGATGCCACACGTAAGCTGGCGCGCAAGCAAGGCTATGCGGTCGAGCCAGCCCCCAAAGCCCTGTTCATATTCCGCCTTGGGCGGCACAAGCAACTGTATGCGCTGCATGGTGTTGAGCGGCATTGTGGCACGGAATATAAATATCTGGCGGTCGATGGCACCAAGCAGGTCGGTGCTCAACTTACCATAAAAGGTGTCAGACAGGCGCTCCTTTTGGTGCAGTCCGAGCACAAGGTCGCTCACCGCACGCTCCTTGATGGTGTGCGATATGCCGCTCGCCACATTCACCGACCAGCGTTGGTACGTCTGTATGCGCATGTTGGTGGCAGCAGCCAGCTTAACCGCGTGCTCAAGCTGCTCCTCGCCCGACTGGCGCGCCGAGGGATTGTTGTCGAGCACCACATTGAGCGCTATGATGGGCGCCACCGAGTGCGGCGTGCGCAGCATGAGCGACAGGTCAACCAGCGCCTGCACCATCGAGGGGTTGTGCAGCGCCATGAGTATGCGGTCGGGAGCCTCGCCCGCCGGCTGGGCCACAACCGTAGTGGCAGTGGCGGCCGAGCGTTGCGCCACAGCCACCTTGCGCGCCGTGTTTTCGGTAATGAGCGAGCTTACCACACACGTCACCAGTATGAGCACCATGGCCCCGTTCAGCACATCATCGCCAAGCAGACGGCTGCCGTCGGGCAGTATTATCTTGTAGCCCACAAGCACCACCGCCAGTGTGGCCGCAGCGCGCGAGCCGGTAAGGCCAAACATCAGGCGGCGTTCGCCAAGGCTCATCTTAAAAGCCTTCTGTGTGACAAAACAGGCCAGCCACTTGCTGCCAAGCCCCACCGCCACCATGACGGCAGCCACCACTATGGCACCCTCGTGCTCAACCAGCGCACCAAGGTTGATGAGCATGCCCACACCTATCAAAAAGAAGGGTATGAACAAGGCATTGCCCACAAACTCGATGTGGCTCATCAGGGGCGACGAGGGCGGAATAAGCCTGTTGAGCACAAGGCCTACCAGGAAGGCACCCAATATGCCCTCCATGCCCACAAACTCCATCAGGCCCGCACCCAGAAACACCAGGCACAGCACAAACACATACTGCACCACGCTGTCGTCGTAGCGGCGGAAAAACCACCGCCCTATGCGCGGAAAGCTATATATGATTATGCCGCCAAGCGCCACCACCTTGACCAGCAGCCACAGCCAGTAAAGCCCCGTCACGTGCTCCTTAAACACACCGCCCACCACGGCAAGCACCAGCAGCGTGAGCGTGTCGGCCACTATGGTGCCACCCACCGCTATGCTCACACTGTCGAGCCGCAACAGGCCGTAGCGCAGCACAATGGGGTAGGCTATCAGCGTGTGCGAGGCATACATGGCGGCCATCAGCACCGCAGCGGCCGCACCATAGCCTAACATCGAGTTGGCAGCATAACCAATGCCCATCGGTATGACAAAACTGAGCAAACCGAGCGTGGCGGCACGCCCCTTGATGCGCTGCACGTCCTGCAGGTTCATCTCGAGCGAGGCAAGGAACATGATGTAGTAAAGCCCCACCTTGCCAAACAACTCAAAGCTGGTGTCGCGCTCAAGCACACCGAACCCGTGGGGGCCGATGAGCACGCCGGCAAATATCATGCCCACTATCGAGGGCACGCGCAACTTGTCGAGCAGCATGGGCGCAAAGAGTATGATGCCCAGCACAATGAGGAATATCCAGGTAGGGTCTGTTATCAAGGTCTGTAATTATTAGATTTGCCCAATAAAAGGCATAAAATATGTGTATGATGCTGCAAAGTTGCGAAAAAAACCGCCATTTACTGCCAACTGACGCGCACAAATAGGACGGACTGACCAAAAATAGCAAAAAATGTTGTACATTTGCACACATAACGTCGGCTGACGTTATGCAACCAATCATAAAACAGACAATTACAAAATGTAACATACCGCCCCGCTGTGCGGGTTGTGATGAAAGCAATAACCCCAGTTGGGCGGCATAAAACACACCACAAGCAATATGAACGTAGCAATCGTTGGCGCAAGCGGCGCCGTAGGCCAAGAGTTTCTGCGCGTGCTGGCCGAGCGCGATTTCCCTATCGACAATTTGCTGCTCTTCGGCTCAACCCGTAGCGCAGGCACCAAATACACCTTCCGCGGCAAGGAGTACACTGTCAAACTCCTGCAGCACAACGACGACTTTAAGGACGTTGACATTGCCTTTACATCAGCCGGTGCCGGCACCTCAAAGGAGTTTGCCGCCGACATCACCAAGTATGGCGCCGTAATGATTGACAACTCTTCGGCCTTCCGCATGGACGACGAAGTGCCCCTCGTTGTGCCTGAGTGCAATGCCAAGGACGCCCTCACACGTCCGCGCGGCATCATTGCCAACCCCAACTGCACCACTATCATGATGGTGGTGGCACTGCAGGCCATTGAGAACCTGAGCCACATCAAGCGTGTGCACGTGGCCTCATACCAAGCCGCGAGCGGTGCGGGCCAGGCTGCCATGGACGAACTGGTGGAGCAGTACCGCCAGGTGTTGGCCGGACAGCCCGTCACCGTCAACAAGTTTGCCTACCAGCTGGCCTTTAACGTCATTCCACAAATCGACGTGTTCCAGGACAACGGTTACACCAAGGAGGAGATGAAGATGTACAACGAGACACGCAAAATCATGCACTCCGACGTGCTCACCTCAGCCACTTGTGTGCGTGTGCCCTCGCTCCGCTCTCACTCTGAGGCCATCTGGGTGGAGACAGAGCAACCCCTCGACATTGACACCGTAAAGCAGGCCATATCGGGTGGCGACGGCCTGGTGCTGATGGACAATCCCGAAAAGAAGGAGTACCCCATGCCCCTCTTCCTGGCCGGCAAGGACCCCGTATATGTAGGTCGTATCCGCAAGGATCTGGCCAACCCCAACGGCCTCACCCTTTGGCTCGTGAGCGACCAGATACGCAAGGGTGCCGCCCTCAACGCCGTACAGATTGCCGAATACCTCATCAAGGTGGGCGATGTAAAGTAAATGGTTGCTGTCCGGTCGTAAACATACTATCGGACTCAAGCACCCAACGCTACCTCTAATGGGGGCGACGCTATTGCACTCAAGCTCCAAACGCAAGCACTAATGGGGGCGACGCGTCCCGCGTCGGGAAAATGCAGCATTTATACACGGAACAAAGGCTCACAGACAGCACTAATTACACGCTTGTCTGTGAGCCTTTGCTTTAGTGCCCGATGAACTATAGTAATATAAATGATTCTATTTGAATTTTATTAATGTTTGT
>OMDB01000258.1_pt1 | contig 31077 bp, 24 predicted proteins | sample 1645161 | NCBI WGS metagenome assembly OMDB01 (sample SAMEA103958135, study PRJEB25191) | human gut metagenome
TGACATCGTCGGTGATGTTGGCATCGCCGTGGATGGTGTGCTTGATGGCGCTGCTTGCCACGGCAAAGTTGATCATGTCCATGGCGCGGTAGTCGTGGAGCATGGCGTAGATCAGGCCGCTGGCAAAGGCATCGCCGCCGCCCACGCGATCCAGAATGTTAAAGGTGTAGAGCTTGCTCTCAAAGGTGTGGCCGTCGTACCACATAAAGGCCTTGAGGCTGTTCTCGCTGCCGCTGTGGGCATAGCGCACATGGCGGGCAATGCACTTGAGGTTGGGATAGCGGGCAATGAAATGCTGGAAGATCTCGTCCTGCTGTTCATAGCTGGGCTGCAGGGGCACGCCGTCCTTCCAGTCGCCCTTGCTGTGATCGTTGTCGTCCTTCCACAGGTGGTAGGGCTCAATGCCCAGCAGAACGTCAACATAAGGCAGACACTCGGTGCAGAAATCGCGGGCTTCCTCCCAGCTCCACAGGGTAGAGCGGAAGTTGCCGTCAAAGCTGACGGTCAGGCCCTTCTTTTTGGCCACCTTGAGCATATCGATGATGAGGCCGCGGCAGTTGGGGCCCAGTGCCGGGGTAATGCCGCTCAGGTGCAGCCAGTCGTAGCCGTCCAGCAGAGCGTCCAGATCGACCTGGGAGAAGTCATACTCGGTAATGGCACTGTGCTTGCGGTCGTAGATGACCTTGGAAGCGCGGATGCCGTAGCCGGTTTCCAGATAATAAGTACCCAGCCGGTTGGAGGGGGTCTCGTTGGGCTCGGTCAGGATCATGGGGGTGCAATGCACATCGTTGGAGCGCAGCCAGCGCACCGCGCTCTTGCCCAGGCTGTTGTTGGGCACTACACTGAAGAAGGTGCTGTCCACACCCAGGTTGGCCAGGGCCAGTGCAATGTTGGCCTCGCTGCCGCCGTAGCTGGCCTCGAAGCTGGATGCCATGCGGATCTTTTCGTAGTTCGGCGGGGTCAGGCGCAGCATGATTTCACCGCAGGTGATGAACTTCTGGCCGTTGGCTTCGCTGCCAAGGATCGGATTGTAGTGTTCCATAACGCTCCTCCTAAAAAGTCGTTGCTTTATACCGTAACGATGTGAGAACACATTGTTGTATCCATTATACCGCACTGCGCACCGGATAGCAAGCAAATGCTGTTTCGGCCGAGAGAAAAAGAAAAAGAAATTTTGGTTGTTTTGACGAAAGAACCCCTCAGTCACCTGCGGTGACAGCCCCCCTAATAGTGGGGCCCTTGGCATTGCGTAAAGCCTTATGGTTTTGCCAAGGCCGCCCCTACTAGGGGCGGTGGCATCCCGCAGGGATGACGGTGGGGTTCACACCCCTGTCAGGTCAAAGCTGGGCGTATACTCTTCCTTTGCACTGCTCTTCTGCTGCATATAGCCAGAACTGAGGCCCAGATCCATGGCGTAGTTGACCACCCGGCGGTATTCGTAGGTGGTGATGCGCCGCCCGATGCCGTGCTCTGCGGCCTTGTAGAAGGGAGTGTACTGGCTCATGACGCTGGGCAGGAAGCATCCCGGGTCGGCATCGTTCCAGGCGGCCATCTGGTCCAGCACGGCAAAGCTGTCGTCCACATGGCCGGGCAGGGCAAGGTGGCGCAGGATCACGCCCCGCTGCAGGATGCCCTCGCTGTCAAAAACAGGGTGCCCGGCCTGAGCCATCATGGCTTCAATGGCGGGCCTGGCCTGTGCAAAATAGTCCGGCGCGGCGGAAAGCTCTGCCGAAAGGGCAGGAGAAACATATTTCAGGTCGGCCAGCCAGATGTCGATGAAGCCGCGCCAGGCGTGCACGCTCTCCACGGTCTCGTAGCCGCCGGTGTTGCAGACGATGGGCAGATGCAGCCCCTGCGCCCGGGCCAGGTCGAGGGCGGCGATGATCCAGGGCCGCCACTGCCCAGGCGTGACAAGGTTGATGTTGTGGGCTCCCTGCGCCTGCAGGTCCAGAAAGATCTCGGCCAGGCGCTCTACGGTGATCTCTCTGCCCAGTCCCTCGGCGCTGATGGGGTAGTTCTGGCAGAAGCAGCACTTGAGGGTGCAGCCGGAGAAAAACACCGTGCCGCTGCCCCGGGTGCCGCTGATGCAGGGTTCCTCCCAGAAGTGCAGGGCCGCGCGGGCCGCTTTCAGGGTGCGGCCCGCCCCGCAGAAGCCCGTCTGCCCGGCGGCCCGGTCGGCTTTGCACTGCCTGGGGCAGAGAGTACAGGCTTCCGGCACGGCAACAGAAATGGTTTTGGGCATAATATCCAAGTCCTTTGCAAAAGATTTGACAGAATTCCTTTCGTTTATTATACCATTTATGACATGGAATGTGGTATACTATGATAGAATATTATATATCATGCAAAAATACTACATATCAGACGGAGGATGTCATGCGCACCGAAAACGAGGAGATCCGGGATCATTTGAAATATCTCTCCCTGCTGGCACGGGATTACCCCTCGCAGGCGGCCGCTGCCAGTGAGATCATCAGCACCCAGGCCCTGCTCAAGCTGCCCAAGGGCACCGAACATTTTATGAGCGACCTGCACGGTGAAAACGAGGCCTTTGTCCACATCCTGAATTCGGCTTCGGGTGTCATCCGGGAAAAGGTGGACATCGTGCTGGGGGACAGTGTGCCGGAGCAGACCCGTGCTGAGCTGGCAACGCTCATCTATTACCCCAACGAGAAGCTGCCCCAGCTCAAAGCCGAGTGCACGGATGAGGAAGCGCTTGACCATTGGTACACGGAGACCCTGCTTCAGCTCATTGATATCTGCCGGTTGGTGTCCTCCAAGCATACCCGGGAGCATGTGCGCTCCTGCCTGCCGTCCAGCTGCGGGTATATTCTGGATGAGCTGCTCCATGCCCACTTTGAGGACCACGACAAGGACCTTTATTATGGGCAGATCGTGGGCAGCATCATCGAAAATGGCCGTGCCGACCGGTTCATTGTCCGGCTGTGTGAGCTCATCAAGCGGCTGGCTGTGGACAAGCTGCACATCGTGGGGGACCTGTTTGACCGCGGCCCCCGGCCTGACATCATACTGGACCGGCTCATGCGCCACCACCATGTGGATATCCAGTGGGGCAACCATGACGTGGTCTGGATGGGTGCCGCCGCCGGAAGTCCCATCTGCGTCTGCACTGTGCTCAAAACGACACTGGCCTACCACAACCATGCCATGCTTGAGGACTGCTACGGCATCAACCTGCGGCACCTGCAGCGGATGGCCGAGCAGTTCTACGGAAATGACGACCTGACCCTCTGGATGCCCCACACCGATGCGGCGCGCGGCCCTTACACCGAGGGAATGCTCCACCGCTGTGCCGTGATGCACAAGGCCGTGACCATTCTGATGCTCAAGATGGAGTGCAAGGTCATCGACCGCAATCCGGATTTCAAGATGCAGGGAAGGGATTTCCTGCGGCACATCGATTGGAAAAAGGGAACAGTGACCCTGAACGGGCAGGCATACCCCCTGCGGGACACCAGCTTCCCCACCGTGGATCCGGCAGACCCCGCCGCCCTGAATGATGATGAGCGGCTGGTGCTCCGCAAGCTGGTGGAATCCTTCCGGCAGAGCGAGCGTTTGCAGCAGCATGTGGAATTTTTGTACGCCAAGGGCAGCGTTTACCACATCGAGAACGGCAACCTGCTCTACCACGGCGTGGTGCCCATGACCAAAAACGGCAGCTTTGCCGTGGAGCGGTTCGAGGGACACAACTACTCGGGCCGCGGCTTGATGGACTACTGTGACGAGCGGGCACGCCGCGGCTACTTTGCCCCCGAGGGCAGCGCGGCCCGGCGGAGCGGTCAGGACTTTTTGTGGTATCTGTGGTGCGGCAAGCTGTCGCCGTTGTTCGGCCGCAGCGCCATGACCACCTTTGAGCGGCTGTATATTGCCGACCCCGCCACCCACGAGGAAGTCAAGGACCCCTATTATACATGGTACAATGAAGAGGCCGCCTGCCGCCGTATCCTGGCGGAATTCGGCCTGCCCGGCACCAGCCACATCGTCAACGGCCATGTGCCGGTGCGGGAGAAGAGCGGCGAGAGCCCCATCAAGGGCGGGGGCCGTCTGGTCGTTATTGACGGTGGGTTCTGCCGCGCCTACCATGAAAAGACCGGCATTGCAGGGTACACGCTGGTGTACTCCAGCCGCACCATGTCCCTGCGGACCCATCAGCCCTTTGTCAGTGCCGAAAAGGCCGTGAACGAAAACATCGACATCGTGTCGCAGAAGAACATTCTGGAAATGGAGAACCACCGCATTCTGGTGGAAGAGACGGACGAGGGAGAGAACCTGCGGGAGCGGGTACACGATCTGAAACAGCTGGTCAAGGCCTATCAGCTGGGCTGGATCAAGGAGACCTGCAGCGAGGATTGCGTCTGGTAAGGGGCGCTGATTGTAAAATTTTTGAAATAAGAAACAAAAATATAGAATATCTCTGCAGATTCTGGGCAAAACAGAAAATAATCGGGCAAGGGAAAAGGGGGCTTTGCTTTTTGCCCGAAGTTGTGTATAATAAGATAGTTGTATCGTGAGGGTGTGTACCCAGCGGTGCGCGGAGAGATCAAGCAAGAACCCTGAGTGGCCCTGCCGCTGGCGGGCCTGCGACAAGGAGATTATAAAATTGGAAAAGTTTGTTATTACGGGCGGCAAGCCCCTGCATGGCGAAGTTACCATTTCCGGTGCAAAAAATGCGGCTGTGGGCATTCTGCCTGCCACCATTCTGGCGGCAGATGTCTGTGTGATCGAAAACCTGCCGGACATCAGTGATGTGGCAGTCAGCCTGAAGATCCTGAGCACCCTGGGTGCCAGCATCAAGATGCTGAACCGCAATACCTACGAGATCGACACCACCCACCTGAACAGCACCAATGTCCCGGACGATCTGTCCCGCCAGATGCGTGCCAGCTACTACTTCCTGGGTGCACTGCTCTCCCGCTTTGGCAAGGCACAGGTGGCCATGCCCGGCGGCTGCAATCTGGGCCCCCGCCCCATCGACCAGCACCTCAAGGTGTTCAGCGCACTGGGTGCAGAGGACAGCGTGGACTATGGCATGATCACTGTCCGCGCCAAGGAACTGAACGGCGCCCATATCTTCTTTGATAAGGTCAGCGTGGGCGCTACCATGAACGGTATGCTCTCCGCTGTGATGGCACAGGGCCAGACCATTCTGGAAAACTGCGCCAAGGAGCCCCATGTCGTTGATCTGGCAAACTTCCTGAATATGTGCGGCGCGGATGTGCGTGGTGCCGGCACCGATGTGATCAAGGTGCGCGGCGTGGAAAAGATGCACGGCTGCACCTACAGCATCATCCCTGACCAGATCGAGGCGGGCAGCTACATGGTTGCCGCTGCTGCCACCGGCGGCGACGTTCTGATCAAAAATGTCACCCCCAAGCATCTGGAGCCTATCACGGCAAAGCTCCGCCGTGCCGGTGTGGATGTGGAGGAATTCGATGATTCCGTCCGCGTCTCCCGCAAGGGCGATATCCTGCCGCTGAAGATCAACACCATGCCTCACCCGGGCTTCCCCACCGATATGCAGCCCCTGATGGGTGTGCTGCTCAGCGTGGCAAAGGGCACCTCCACCATCACCGAGAGCGTGTGGGATAACCGCTTCCGCTATGTGGACGAGCTGCGCAAGATGGGCGCAATGGTGCAAGTGGACGGTCAGGTGGCCGTGTTTGAGGGTGTGGACAAACTGAACCCCGCCCCCCTGCGCGCTTCTGACCTGCGTGCCGGTGCGGCCATGGTCGTTGCTGCCCTGATGGCAGACGGCACCAGCGAGATCGAGGAGATCGGCCACATTGAGCGCGGCTATGAGAACATCGTGGAAAAGCTGCGCGGCCTGGGCGCTGAGATCAGCAAGGTGGAGCGGATGCCCGCCGCACTGGAATCAGCAATGTGATCATTCAGAACCTCTCAGTCTGTTTTGCAGAAGTTTCCCTGACAGGGAGCTTTTGTGAAGCCATGACGGAGAGGTTCGTTTCTTGAGGTTTGAAATGTCTGAATTCATCTCGTTATACTCTGGTTCCTCCGGCAACTGCAGCGTGGTGCGCACGGGGGAGAAGTACATCATCATCGATATGGGAAAGGGCGTGCGCACCACCTCGGCGGCGCTCAAGGAGCTGGGCCTGAATATCAGCGATTGTGCGGGCATTCTGGTCACCCATGAGCACTCTGACCACGTCAAGGGGCTGGCTACCTTCCTCAAAAAGAATCCGCTGCCGGTATACGGCGCAGACGATACGCTGGATTTTCTGGATGCAAACGGTATCGTGCCCGCCAGCTGTGAGCTGCGCACCCTGTCCGGCGGGGAAGAGGATGTGGGAGATTTCGGCGTGACGATGTTCCCCACCAGCCACGACGTGCCCTGCGTGGGCTACCGCATCCACACCCCGGACAACAAGACCATGACCATTGCCACCGACCTGGGAGTCCTGACCCCGCCGGTGCATCAGGCCCTGAGCGGCTGTGACCTGGTGGCGCTGGAAAGCAACTACGACCTCCACATGCTCCGCAGCGGGCGGTATCCCTACTACCTGCGCTCCCGCATCGAGTCCAACCGGGGCCACCTCTCCAACGATGAGTGCTCGGCAAAACTGCTGGAGCTGATCCAGGAGGGATGCAAGAAGTTTGCCCTCTGCCATCTCTCGCAGGAGAACAACACCCCGGCGCTTGCTTTGCAGACCATGTTCAACACCCTGGGTGCGGCGGGTGTCGTGCCGGAAAAGGACTGCATCGTGCAGGCCCAGCGCCGCAATGAGATCAGCCCTGCACTTACATTTTAAGAAAAAATGGCCCTCTCCATCATTGCTTTGCAAAGCATGACGGAGAGGGTCATTTTTGTTGTTATGCCAGATCCGGCAGGATATCGGGCCAGAGGGCCTGCTCCTGCCGCAGGTCGGTGAAAACGCAGTCCAGATAGATCTTGTTCACAGCCGAGATGATGGTGCTGCGCAGGAGCTTGCGTGCATCATCAACATCCGGCTCCAGCTCGGAAAAGCTTTTGGTCAGGCCGAACACATAGGGCAGGTAGTTCTCCAGCTCATCGCAAAAGGTATCATACGCCTGCGCGGAGGTATAATGCGCCTGCTGCATCTTGAACAGGCTGTCGATGTTTTCCATGGACAGGACATTTTTAGAAACTACAATGTAGATCAGGCAGGCCAGCTGATCCCGGGTATACTTCTTTTTGATGGGGTGGCTGATGATCCCTTTCTTAACGTAGTTGCTCACCATGGAAGCGGTGAGCTCCACCCCCTGAAATGTGCGGAAACACCCGTTGACAAACTGTACACTCTGATCCAGATAAAGCCCTACGGTGGGGAGTTCTGCATACCGGGGCAGGGCAAACCCTGCGGCGCAGGCCGCAACGCGGCGGTTTGATTCTAATTTCATGCGGACAGTATACCATGTTTTGGAAATGTGGTCAACAGGAAATTGAAAACTTTTGAAATAATTCAAGAAAACAGTTGACAGGTTTTTGAAAAACTGATATAGTGATTCAAAACAACAGGAAAAACTGCGGCATCCTCTGCCGCCGGAATGGAGATAAATGCTTATGAACACCAAGATCGTTGTGGATTCCTCCGCCAGCCTGTACACCTTGCAGGGCGTGGATTTTGAATGCGTTCCCCTGAAGATCATCACCGACGATGCCGAATATCTGGACAACGGCACGATGGATGCCTTGGGCATGGCCCAGACCCTGCGCACCTATAAGGGCAAGACCTCGACTTCCTGCCCCAACGTCAGCGATTGGCTGGCCGCCTACGAGGGAGCCGACGAGGTGTATGCCATCACCATCACGGGCACTCTGTCCGGCAGCTACAATGCCGCCCAGCTGGCCGCCGAGGAATACCAGCAGGAGAATCCCGGCAAGCGGGTGTTCGTGCTGGACAGCCTTTCCACCGGCCCGGAGCAGCGCCTGCTGGCCGAGCATCTGCGGGATCTGCTGGCTGAGGGCAAGGAGTTTGACGAGATCTGTGAAGAGATGCTCTGTTACCACAAGCACACCCATCTGCTCTTCTCGCTGGAATCGCTGGCCAATCTGGCCCGCAATGGCCGCGTGAAGCCTGCCGTTGCTGCTGTGGCGCGGATGCTGGGCATCCGGGTCATCGGACAGGCAAGTGAGGCCGGAGAGCTGGATGTTCTCTGCAAGACCCGTGGCGAGCATGGTGCGCTGGAGCGCATCGTGCTGGAACTCAAGGAGCACGGCTATACCAACGGCAGGCTCCATATCTCTCACTGCGGCAATCCCGCCGCCGCCGAGCGCCTGAAGCACATGGTAAAGGCTGTGTTTGATGGAGCAAAGGTGGACATCAGCGAATGCGGCGGTCTGTGCAGCTATTATGCAGAGCTGGGCGGCCTGCTGGTTGGTTATGAGGACGCGGAAGCATAAGCGGACAACCCTCGGGAAAAATTCTGCCACGATTGAATAGGCGCTCATAGCGGGGAAAGCCGTTGTGGGCGCTTTTTTGTTTGCAAAATCTTCCGCTCTGCGCTATACTAACAGCATCAAAAATCGCCGTGGGCGGCAGGGGAGGGTTACCACATGTTCAGATTGCCCATCGTCAAGTTTTTCAACCGTATCTTCAACCGTGTCACGATCACAGTGGTGCTGGTGGCTTTACAGGTGCTCTGGCTGCTCTGGGCATTCTGGTCGTTCACGGCGGGGCGGGTCTGGCTGAACGGTGCCCTGAAGGCGCTGAGCATCCTGATCGTGCTGTATCTGGTGCGCAAGGATGAAAACAGCGCTTATAAGATCGGCTGGATCGTTCTGATCGGTCTTTTGCCCCTGCTGGGCGGCGCGCTTTATCTGGCTTTTGGCAACAAGGCCCCCGCCAAGTATCTGCGGGAGCGGATGCAGAAGGTGGAACAGGCCCATCAGACCGAGCTTGCCCAGCCCGAGGGCCAGACCGATGCGCTGGATATCTCCAGCCGGAACCTGAGCCGCTATGTGGCAAAGTTCGGGCCGTATCCGGCCTGGAGGGATACCGCTGCTCACTACTTTTCCTGCGGGGAGGAGATGTATCCCCAGCTGCTGGCGGATCTGGACAAGGCGGAAAAATTTATCTTTCTGGAATTTTTTATCCTCCGTTCCGGCAAAATGTGGGACGGTGTGGAGCAGATCCTCCGCCGCAAGGCCGCCCAGGGCGTGGATGTGCGGCTGATCTACGATGATTTTGGCAGCCTGCTGGGCCTGCCCAGTGATTTTGTCATCCGCATGGAGAAGGCGCATATCCGCTGCATCCCTTTCAACCCGGTGGTGCCGCTGGTCTCGCTGGTGATGAACCACCGCGACCATCGCAAGATCGTGGTGGTTGACGGCAATGTGGCCTACACCGGCGGCGTGAATCTGGCGGATGAGTATATCAATGCAGAGCAGCGCTTCGGCTACTGGAAGGATGCGGCCATCCGGTTGGAAGGAGCCGCTGTCTGGAACTTTACCGTGATGTTCCTCAATGTATGGAACGCCTTCCGCCTGCAGGAGACCGATTACACCGCCTTTGCGCCCACCCGCCTGCCCGCAGTGCAGGATGGCGTGGTGCAGCCCTACGCGGACAGCCCGCTGGATGAGGAGCCGCTGGCCGAGACGGTCTATCTGGACATTCTCTCTCAGGCCCAGAGATATGTTTATATCTACACGCCCTACCTGGCCGTGGGCGAGGAGATGCTGGATGCTCTGAAAAGTGCGGCCAAGCGCGGGGTGGACGTGCGGCTCATCCTGCCCGGGATCCCGGACAAGAAGCTGGTGTTCCGGCTCAGCCGTTCCTACTATCTGCCCCTGCTCAGGGCGGGCGTGCGCATTTATGAATTCACGCCCGGTTTCCTCCACGCCAAGTGCTATGTCAGCGATGACCGCGTGGCCGTGGTGGGCAGCATCAATATGGATTACCGGAGCCTGTTTCTCCATTTTGAGTGCGGAACACTGCTCTTCCATAACAGCCAGATCGCCGCACTGCGGAGGGATGTGGAGCGCACCCTGCCGCAGTGCCGGGAGATCATGCGGTCCGACTGCCGCACCAATCTGCCGGGCACAGCACTGGACGGCGTGCTGCGGCTGCTGAGCCCGTTGATGTGAACGGCTGCGCGCAGCACGCGGGGAGCTTTTCCACGCAAGTGAAACGGGCCATTCCATCGCCCGCCCTATTGCCTGCGGCAACAGGGTCCCGCCCCAGCGGACACTTGCTTTGGAAAACTCCCGTCGGCTGCGTAATTTTACGTTCTTCTGGACATACTATGGGGCAAAGGCCCAACGGGCCGTGTGGAAAGGGAGCGTATCTATGAATCAGAACCATCGGGCTCTTTGGAGCTGTGCCATGGCGGCGGCGCTGCTGCTGACCGCCTGCGGCAAAACGAACGCCGGGTCGGGCAGCTCCGGCAGCATGAGCGGAAGCAGCGGCACATCCTCCGCACAGACTCAGACAGCGGCATGGAAAACCGGTCTGGGTGTGGTGACAGAGGCCACCGATCAGGACAGGGCAGGGAAAATTGAACTGGCAGCGGCCGCTGTCCTGCTGGATGGCGAGGGGAAACTGGAGAGTGTTCTGCTGGACGAGCTGGAAGTGTCTGTTTCGGCGGACAGCACCGGCCATGTGACCCTGCCCACCGACTGGCGCACCAAGCGGCAGAAGGGGGACGATTACCCGCTGGCTGAGGTTTCTTCCCTGAAAAAGGGATGGGCGGAACAGGCGGATGCCTTTGCCAGTTACCTGATCGGCATGACCCCGGAACAGGTCTCCATGCTCAAAGTGGATAAGGATGGCAAGCCCACGGATGCCGACCTGCTGAGCGGTTGCACCATTGCTGTGGATCGCTACCGGGATGCCGTGACCCGGGCCTGCGCCAATGCCAGGGCACTGGGTGCCGCCAAGGGCGACAGGGCCGCACTGGGCATCGAAGCGGTGAACGGGACTTCGGACATCACCGCCACCGATGACAAGGATGTGAATGCGCAGGTGGATGTGAGCATCGTGGCACTGACCACCGATGCGGACCGCCGTGTAACCAGTGCCATTGCGGATATGGCCGAGCCGGCCCTGACGGTGGTGTCGGACGGCGGTGTGACAGCCCCGGACCTCGTCAAGACCAAGCTGGAGCTGGGTGAGGACTATGGGATGCGCGGCGCATCGGCGCTGGGCAAGGAGTGGTATGAGCACAGCGAGGGCTTCTGTGATGCCCTCAAGGGCAAGACCCGCACCGAGATCGCCGGGCTTTCCGGCGGCGATGCCGACCTGAAGGCTCTGTGTACCATTGACATCACCAATCTGCAAAAGGCGGCGCTGGATGCCCTGAGCTAAGGAGAAAACCCTTTTCGGTCTCGCAATCGCGCACCGGCTCTCCCGGATAGGTGGCATTCCGCTGCGTTTTCAGAGAAAAACCTCTCGCCGCGTCTGGCAGCTGCCGACGCGGCGTTTTTGTTTTGTCAAAATGACCGCTTTGCCGTGGTAAAGCGGTAAAGATTTGAGCAAACTGCGAAAAATCAGTTTTCCCCCTTGCCAAATGGCAGAAAACGCGCTATTCTATAACCACAGTTTAGCAATTTAGCATGGTAAAGCAATAAAACAAAGCCGCTTGCCACTGAGGGAGGAACCGTATATGAAACGTCTTGTATCCGCATTTCTGGCCGGTGCCATGGCACTGAGCCTTGCCGCCTGCGGCGGTGCCGCTTCCACTTCCACTGCCGCATCTGCCTCGGTCTCTGCTTCCGGCAGTGCTGCCGCATCCCAGACTGCAGGCAGCGACCTGGATTACATCAAGGGCAAGGGAAAGCTGGTCATCGGCTATACTGTTTACGAGCCCATGAACTACACCGATGCGGATGGCAACTTCACCGGTTTTGATACCGAGCTGGCCACTGCTGTCTGCGAAAAGCTGGGCGTGGAGCCGGAGTTTGTGGAGATCAACTGGGATACCAAGGTCGTGGAGCTGGATGCCAAGAGCATCGACTGCATCTGGAACGGTATGACCCTGACCGATGACATCATGCAGAACACCGCTACCACCAAGGCTTATGCAAAGAATGCACAGGTGGTCGTTGTGAAAGATGGCACCGATTATACTTCTACCGCTGACCTGGTGGGTAAGACCGTGGTCGCTGAGGCTGGTTCCGCCGGTGAGGCCGCCATTGAGGGAGACGAGAACCTGGCACAGGCTGATTACGTTTCCAAGAGCGTTCAGACCGACTGCCTGATGGAAGTTGCCGCAGGCACTGCCGATGCCGCTGTACTTGACCTGACCCTGGCCAACGCCATGATCGGTGAGGGCACTGACTATGCCGACCTGAAGATCGTGGACGAGCTGAACGCCGAGGAGTACGGCGTGGCATTCCGCAAGGGCAGTGATGCTGCCGCCGCTGTGGATGAGGCCTTTGATGCACTGAAGGCCGATGGTACTATGCAGGCACTGGCCGATAAGTACGATCTGGCACTGGCTGACTGAATTTGTTGAAAAACTCCTTCCGTCATCGCTATGCGATGCAACCTCCCCCGGTGAGGGAGGCTTTTTGCTGCCGATGCGTGAACGGCTCCCGAGCAGAGGGAACTTTCACCGACGGTGATGGAAGGGAATATGGATTAATAAAAAAGGTGTGTTTTTGTGTCTGTGATTCTTATGCGCCTGTCCGGCGCGTTCCTGCTCAACTGTGAACTCTTTGCCCTGACACTGCTGTTTGCACTGCCGCTGGGGCTGGTGGTCTCGTTTGGCTCCATGAGCCGCTGCAAGCCGCTGGCCGGGCTGGTCAAGACCTTTGTCTGGATCATCCGCGGCACCCCGCTGATGCTGCAGATCATTGTGATCTATCTGGGCCCCGGCCTGCTGGGCATGAACAACCCCTGGCCCTCCGGCTCCGGCGGACGGATGGTGGCGGCGGTGGTGGCTTTTGCCATCAACTATGCCTGCTATTTTTCTGAGATCTACCGCGGCGGCATTGAAGCAGTGCCCAAGGGGCAGACTGAGGCCGGGCAGGTGCTTGGCATGACCAAAACACAGATCTTTTTCAAGGTGACCTTGCTTCAGGTCGTCAAGCGCATCCTGCCCCCCATGGGCAACGAGATCATCACGCTGGTCAAGGATACCTCGCTGGCAAACACCATTGCCAACAAGGAAATCATTATGATGGCCAAGGAGTATAGCGCAAAGGGCCTGATCTGGCCGCTCTTCTCCACCGCGCTCTTCTTCCTGGTGTTTGTGGGCGCACTGACCATCCTGTTCAACTGGGCTGAAAAAAAGCTCGATTATTTCCGCTGCTAAGGAGGCAGATAGATTATGGCGTTGCTCGAAGCTTCCGGTATCGGGAAAAATTTTGGCGAGACCCATGTGTTGAAGGACATCTCCCTGGATCTGGAACAGGGTGAAGCGCTGGCGATCATCGGCTCGTCCGGTTCCGGCAAAACAACTCTGCTGCGCTGCCTGAACTTTCTGGAACGGCCTGACACGGGTGTGATCAAGGTGAACGGCGAGACCATGTGGGATGCCGCCGACCCTGCCACCCAGAAGGAAAGCGAGATCCGCAAAAAGCGGCTCCATTTCGGTCTGGTGTTCCAGAACTTCAACCTGTTCCCGCAGTACACGGCTTTACAGAACGTGATGCTGGCAGGGGAACTGCTGGCAAAGGAACGTCCGGAATATCAGGCAAATAAAAAGGCCATCCACGCAGAACTGGAACAGCAGGCAAGAGAACTGCTGGCGCAGATGGGCCTTTCGGAGCGGGCCGGCCACTACCCGCATCAGCTCTCCGGCGGCCAGCAGCAGCGTGTGGCCATTGCCCGCGCGCTGGCGCTTCACCCGGATATCCTCTGCTTTGATGAGCCCACCAGCGCCCTTGACCCGGAGCTGACCGGCGAGGTGCTGAAGGTCCTGCGTGATCTTGCTGACCGCAAGACCACGATGATCATTGTCACCCATGAGATGCACTTTGCCCGCGATGTGGCCGACCGCATCCTGTTCATGGATGGCGGCGTGGTCGTGGAGGAGGGCCCGGCCAAACAGCTCATCGACCACCCCCGGGAGGAGCGTACCAGACAGTTCCTCGCACATTATTCAGAATGACCCGAACCGCCCCGGAATGCAGAGATGCACGCCGGGGCAGTTTTGCTACACAGAGCAGGTTTGGGCTGCTCAGGACGAATCTGGTGTGTCGGCTGCTATGGACATCACGGAGGATGATACGCCGCTGAGCATTCCGGATGAGGAGACCCCGCCTTCGGGCAATGCAGGAACGGGGTTCTGGAGCATTCTGTTCCAGCTGCTGAAGCATCTGGCCGGGAAGCACTGAAAAATTTGAAAAAACCTCTTGAAAATTCATCGCAACCTGATATAATACCCACATGAACAAAAACGTCCTGCCCATTGCGCGGCAGGGCGTTTTTGTCGGAAAAAATTCGTGTTATAAGGTCTGTGATGCTTTCCCAAGGAGGAACGTGCGTATGACGAAAGATATGACGCAGGGCAGCCCGCTCAAGCTGATCCTTGCCTTTGCAGTGCCGCTGATGCTGGGCAGCCTGTTCCAGCAGTTCTATAATCTGGCAGATACCATCATCGTGGGCCGCTTTGTGGGCGTGGAAGCGCTGGCGGCAGTCGGCAGTGTGGGTGGTCTGAACTATCTGGTGCTGGGCTTTGTCAATGGCATTGCCTGCGGATTTTCCATCCCCGTCTCGTGGACATTCGGTGCGAAAGACTATGTGGAGATGCGCCGCTACACCGCCAATGCCGTCTGGCTGAGTGTCTTTTTTGCCGCAGTGCTTACCGTGGTCACTGTGGCCATGACCCGTTCCATTCTGGTCTGGACCAATACCCCGGACAACATCATTGATCTGGCGGACATCTACATCCGCACCATCTTTATCGGCATTCCATTTACCCTGCTGTATAACATGACCAGCGCCCTGATGCGCGCTCTGGGCGACAGCAAGCGGCCCCTGTACTTCCTGCTGGTGGCAAGTTTTCTGAACATCGGGCTGGACCTGCTCTGTATCATCACCTTCAAGATGGGTGTGTTCGGTGCGGCATTCGCCACCGTGTTCAGCCAGGCAGTAGCCGGTCTGGGCAGCCTGTGGTATATCCTCAAGCATTATAATGAGCTGCGCTGGAACAAAGAAGAAAGCCGCCTGAGCAGACAGCACTGTGTCAAGCTGTGTGGCATGGGCATCCCCATGGGTCTGCAGTGCAGCATCACGGCCATCGGTTCCGTTGTGCTGCAGGGTGCAGTCAATGGTCTGGGCAGTGACATTGTGGCAGCACAGACTGCAGGCGGCAAGGCGGCACAGTTCCTGTCCGTCCCGCTGGAGAGCATTGGCACGGCCATGACCACCTACGCCAGCCAGAACATGGGTGCCCACGACCTGAACCGTGTGAACAAGGGTGTGAACACTGCCCTGGGCATCGGCTGTGTGTACAGTGTGGCATCCTTCCTGATCCTGCGCGTGCTGGATAAGGCATTGATCGGCCTGTTCCTTGAGAGCAGCCAGACCGAGATCATGGCCAACGCCCAGAGCTTCATCTTCTGGAACAGCGTGTTCTATATCCCGCTGGCGGTCCTTATCATTTACCGCTACACCATTCAGGGTCTGGGGTATTCCAGCCTGGCCATGTTTGCCGGTGTGGCAGAGATGATCGCCCGTGCTCTGGTGGGTTTCCTGTTCGTGCCGCTGTGGGGCTATTTTGCCGCCTGTATTGCAAACCCGGTGGCCTGGTTCTTTGCCTGCTTCTTCCTGATCCCGGCGTATATCGTTGTGTTCCGGAAGCTGAAACAGGAAAAAGCAAGACCGCACGCAAACCTGTAAAAATTGAGCCGCTCTTTTGCAAAACCGCAGAAGGGCGGCTCTTTTGTTGCGCTCTCCTCCGTCCAACCTCTCCGAGTAGGCGAGGCCTTGGCGTTAGCGAGGGCTGAGGGGATGTATAGAGCAGGGCCTGCCCAATTCCTTTACAAATAACACCAAAACGATTATACTATAAATAATTATGTCACAAGGGGGTGAGGAGCATGGAGCTGGAACAGATCGAGGGAACGGTGGAGGACATTATCTACGAGAACCCGGATAACGGCTACACGGTGTTTGAAATTTCCGGCGGCGGCACGGTCACCGTGGTGTGCGGGATCGTGGGCGAGCTCCATGCGGGCGAGAGCGTGGTCTGCCGCGGTAAATATGAGAACCACGCCACCTATGGCCGCCAGTTCCACGCCCAGGAGTGCGAGACCGATATGCCGAAGGATCTGGAAGCGGTGTACGCCTTCCTTGCCAGCGGCTCCCTGCCTTATATCGGGGCGCGCACGGCCAATAAGATCATCGACAAATTCGGCGCGGCGGCGCTGGAGGTGATCGCCAACGACCCCGCCCAGCTCACCCTGATCCCCGGCATCTCGGCAGACAAGGCCGACCGCATCCAGCAGGAGTTCAAGCGGATGTTCGGAATGCGGGAACTGATCGCCTATCTGGCGCAGTTCGAAATCAGCCCCCGCCGCGCCATGGAGGTGTTCCGCGTCTTTGGCCCCAGTGCCATGCAGGCCATCTCCCAGAACCCTTATCTGCTTTGTGGGGAGCCCCTGCAGCTGGACTTCCGCCATGCGGACAGCATTGCACAGTATTACCACATGGAAGGGGACTGCACCCAGCGGCTGGAAGCAGCGCTTCTGCGCACCCTGCGCCACAACGCGGGCAACGGCCACACCTGCCTGCCCCGTGCGCAGCTGCTGGACACGGCATCCCACTTCATCCAGCAGCCGCCCGAAAAGCTGGCCCGTGCGCTGGACCACTGCATTGAGACCGGGCAGCTTGGCGTAAAGATGCTGGAGGCGGTGCCGTATATCTATCTGCCTGACCTGCTGGAAGCAGAACAGGCCATTGCCGACCGTCTGGCCCTGCTGGCAAAGCGGGAAAAGCAGACGGTGCGGGACCTTGATAAAAACATCCAGGTGCTGGAGCTGACCCAGGGCTTTGCCTATGCGCCCCTGCAGCGGGAAGCCATCCGCAAGGCCATGACCGAAAACTGCCTTGTGCTGACCGGCGGCCCCGGCACCGGTAAGACCACTACGGTCAACGCCATCCTGCAGCTGCTGGAACATCAGGCCGACCGGGTGGCGCTTTGTGCTCCCACGGGCCGTGCGGCCAAACGGCTGAGTGAACTGACCGGCCGCAAGGCCTCTACCATCCACCGCCTGCTGGAGGTGGACTACTCCGGCGGTGTGGTCAGCTTTATCCACAATGACAAGAACCTGCTCAAATGCGATGTGGTCATTCTGGATGAGATGAGTATGGTAGATGTGAAGCTGTTTCAGGCGCTCATTGCAGCTCTGCGGTACAGCTGCCGCATTATTATGGTGGGCGATGCCGACCAGCTGCCCAGCGTGGGGCCTGGCAACATTCTGGGCGAGGTCATCCGCTCCGGGCTGGTGCCCACCGTCTGCCTGAACGAGATCTTCCGGCAGGCCAGACGCAGCCTTATTGTGGAGAACGCCCACCACATCATCAGCAGTGAGCCGCTGCAGAAGGGCGGCAAGACAGACGATTTCTTCTTTCTGGAATCGGACGGCGATGCGGCACAGAAACTGGTGTGCGATCTTGTCACCACCCGTCTGCCCCGGAGCTATGGTTTTGACCCTGTCCGGGATATCCAGGTGCTCTGCCCCACCAAGCTGGGACCCACCGGCACCCAGGCGCTGAATGTGGAGCTGCAGAACCTGCTCAACCCGGAGCAGAAGGGCAAGCCCCAGCTCCAGAGCGCCTCCCGGGTGTTCCGGGTGGGCGATAAGGTGATGCAGGTGCGGAACAACTACGAGATCGTCTGGAACCGCATTGGCGGGGAGCAGGGCGTGGGAGCCTATAACGGAGATATCGGCATTGTGGAATCCATCAACATGCGCGACCGCTCCATGGTGGTGCGGATGGATGACCGCCGCCTGCTCTACCCGGCGGAAAACCTGAACGAGCTGGAGATCGCCTACGCCATCACGGTGCACAAGAGTCAGGGCAGCGAGTTCCCGGCGGTGGTGCTGCCGGTGGCGCAGGTGCCGCCAAGGCTCTGCTACCGCAACCTCTTCTACACCGGCGTGACCCGCGCCCGCAAATTGTGCATCGTGGCCGGGCGGCGGGATGTGGTGAACCGGATGATGTCCAATGTCCGGCAGAACCTGCGGTACAGCGGCCTGTGCGAATTGCTGAAAGAGAATCTGCCGCCGGAACAGATGGCGGCGGAATAACCTCTCAGGCGCTTTGCGCCAGCTCCCCTAATAGGGGAGCCAGGCTGCTGACTTGCCTCTCCTAGTAGGAGAGGTTTGGTCTATACTTTTTTACTGGCTTATGCTACAATATAAATTGGTTTGATTTCCCGCCCGAACGGGCATTTACGATAGAAAACAGGGGAGCAGAGAAAGGAACGTTTCATTATGGCACAGAATGACATCGGCATCGATCTGGGCACAACGACCATTATCATTGCACAGGCAGGGCAGGGGGTCGTGCTCAACCAGCCCAGCGTGGTGGCAATGGATACCCGCAAGAACTCCGTGCTGGAGGTGGGCGACAAGGCCCTGGCCATGGTAGGCCGCACCCCCAACTATATTTCCGCCATTTTCCCGCTGAAGGACGGCGTCATCAGCGACCACACCATGACCCGGGAGCTGATCTGCCGGTTTGTGAATCAGGTGTACAGCTCCCACATGGTCAAGCCCCGGGTGGCTGTCTGCGTGCCCGCTGCCATCACCGGCATTGAGAGCGATGCCGTGGTGGAGGCCGTGATGGCCGCCGGTGCCCGTCAGGTCTACCTGATCGATGAGCCCATTGCCGCTGCACTGGGTTCCGGTATCGACATCACCCAGCCCGATGGCCGGATGATCATTGATATCGGCGGCGGCACCACCGATATCGCTGTCCTGTCTCTGGGCGGCAAGGTCAAGGCCACCAGTGTCCGCGTAGCGGGCAACCACTATGATGACGAGATCCTGAAGCATGTCCGCAACAAGTTCAGCATTGCCATCGGCCAGCGTACCGCAGAGCAGCTGAAAAAGAATGTCGCCTGCTGCCCCCAGAAGGCTGATTTTGACGAGACGATGGAGGTCAAGGGCCGCAGCCTGCTGACCGGCCTGCCCATCAAGGTGAATGTTTCCACCAGCGACCTCTACGAGCCTGTGATGATGCTGAGTGAGCAGATCGGCACTGCCGCCCATCAGGTGCTGGAAAAGACCCCGCCCGAGCTGGCAGGCGATATCTTCCGCAATGGTGTGGTGCTGACCGGCGGCGGCGCACAGCTGCACGGCCTGCCCGAATACCTGAGCCAGGAGCTTAAGGTGGATGTGACCGTCTCGCCCGATCCCGTGAACTGCGTGGCATTGGGCACTGCCATGAGCCTGGGCCTGAACGATAAGCTGGAGACCGGCTTCCTGGATGCGACCCCCCGCATGGGCCGCCGTTAACCGGGGCCCTGACCCGGCTCGTTAAGAAATTGGAAAAGTTGCAACAAAATTTTGTTCATACTTGTTGAATCGGGTCGGGAAATATTGTATAATATTGTCAAATCGCTTTTTGCGCGCCGGGGCCTGCTCCGGAGTGCGGAGTAAATTATTATTAGGAGGAAGACCATGAATCTGGGTTCTGATGTGGTTATCACCATTACCGGTATCGTGCTGGTGTTTGCCATCCTCATCCTGCTGATGCTCATCATCACGCTGGAAGGCAAAATCTTCGACGGTATGGCCGCCAAGAAGAAGGCAGCCAAGGAGCCTGCTGCTCTCAAGGCTGCCGCAAAGCCCGCTGCCCCCGTACAGCAGGCTGCTCCCGCCCCTGTGGTGGAGGAAGGCATCCCCGGCGATGTGGTTGCCGCAATTATGGCTGCCATCCATGCCATGGGCAATGGCAAGTACACTCTGAAGGCCGTGCGCCGTGCTGCAAATGGCTGGAGCAAGGCTGGTGTCAACGACACCACCGCACCTTTTTAACACAGGAGGAAAAACATGACACAGTTTATCGATACTCTGGTCGGTATTTTCCAGAGTTCCGGCTTCGCACGGTTCGGTGAGCCGGGCGGCTACCTCTACGCGATCATGATCTGCGTGGGCTGCTTCCTGCTGTACCTGGCCATCGTGAAGGAATTTGAGCCCCTGATCCTGCTGCCCATGGCATTCGGCATGATCCTTGCCAACCTGCCCGGCAGCGGCGTTATCCACATGCAGTACTTCGTTGGTGATGGTCTCGAGCACCCGATGTGGATCGAGATCCTGAACAACGGCGGTCTGGCCGATATGCTTTACATGGGTGTCAAGCTGGGCATTTACCCCCCGCTGATCTTCCTGGGCATCGGCACCATGACCGACTTCGCCCCCCTGATCTCCAACCCCAAGAGCCTGCTGCTGGGCGCTGCCGCTCAGTTCGGTATCTTTGGTACTTACATGGGCGCTCGTCTGCTGGCCGCTACCGGCATTGTGGACTTCACCCAGAAGCAGTCCGCTGCAATCGCCATCATCGGTGGTGCAGACGGCCCCACCGCCATCTTCGTTACCTCCCGTCTGGCACCTGAGCTGCTGGGCAGCATTGCCGTTGCGGCGTACAGCTACATGGCTCTGGTGCCCGTGATCCAGCCGCCCATTATGAAGGCGCTCACCACCAAGAAAGAGCGTACGGTCGTAATGAAGCAGCTGCGCACCGTGTCCAAGACCGAGAGGATCATCTTCCCCATCATGGTCACCATCATTGTTTCTCTGATCGTTCCTGATGCTGCCGTTCTGGTCGGTATGCTGATGCTGGGCAACCTGATGAAAGAGTCCGGCGTTGTGGATCGTATCCAGAAGACTGCCGGCAATGAGCTGATGAACATCATCACCATTTTCCTGGCTCTGTCTGTTGGCTGCACCACCTCTGCAAACACCTTCCTGAACAGCCGCACCCTGTTCATCATCGTGCTGGGTCTGATCGCCTTCTCCTTTGGTACCGCTGCAGGCGTTCTGTGCGGCAAGGTGATGTACGCCCTGACCGGCGGTCAGGTCAACCCCCTGATCGGTTCCGCTGGTGTTTCCGCTGTTCCCATGGCCGCCCGTGTTTCTCAGAAGGTCGGCCAGAGCGAGAACCCCTCCAACTTCCTGCTGATGCACGCCATGGGCCCCAACGTGGCTGGCGTTATCGGTTCCGCTGTTGCTGCCGGTATCCTGATCAACATCTTCGGCTAAGTTTTATCTGAACACTGCCGCCCCTCCTGTGCTGTACAGGAAGGGCGGTTTTTTATGTACAACCCTCTTGAATTGTGATATACTTATAAAGTAAGTGATTTTATAGAAGAACAGGTGAAACAATGGCAGCAAGTCTCCAACAGGAATTCTGCGCTCTGCGCGATACCTATATTGAAAAGCAGTTTGGCCGCCTGAACGATATGCAGCGGCAGGCGGTATTTACCACCGACGGCCCGCTGCTCATTCTGGCCGGGGCAGGCAGCGGCAAGACCACTGTTCTGGTCAACCGCATTGCAAACCTGATCCGGTTTGGCTCGGCCCACGGTTCCAGCTGGACCCCCCGTGAGGTGACAGAGGAGGATGTCAAGGCTCTGAAAACGGCAATTATGACCGGCACCGATGCGCCCGCCTGGCTGGACGGGATGCTGCGGCAGAACGCTGTTCGCAGTTGGAACGTGATGGCCATCACCTTTACCAACAAGGCGGCAGGGGAGCTCAAGGAGCGCCTGCGCAATATGCTGGGCGGCGAAGAGGGAGACGAGGTGTTTGCCTCCACCTTCCACTCGGCCTGTGTGCGCATCCTGCGCCGCTGGGCAGAATCCATCGGCTACCCCCGCAGCTTTACCATCTATGATACCGATGACTCTCAGCGCGTGATGAAGGCGGTCTATAAGGAACTGAGCATCGACGATAAGTTCTTCCCGATCAAGAGCGCCATCAACCAGATGAGCCGCTGGAAGGATCAGCTGGTCAGCCCGGAGGAGGCGCTGCGCACCCCGGCCCGGGACACCAAGGGAGCCATTGCCGCCAAAGTCTACGCCGCCTACGAGAAAAAGCTCAGGGAGGCAGGAGCCTTCGACTTCGACGACCTGATCTACCAGACCGTGCAGCTGCTGGCGGAGCACGAGGATGTGCGGGAGTTCTACCAGAACAAGTACCGCTATCTGCTGGTGGACGAGTATCAGGATACCAGCGTGGCCCAGTTCCGGCTGGTCAGCCTGCTCACCGGCCCGGAAAAGAACATCTGCGTTGTTGGTGACGATGACCAGAGCATCTACCGTTTCCGCGGTGCCACCATTGAGAACATTCTGAACTTTGAGCGCATCTTCCCCGGCACCAAGACCATCCGTCTGGAGCAGAATTACCGCTCCACCTCCAATATCTTGAATGCTGCCAACTGCGTCATCCAGCACAACACCGAGCGCAAGGGCAAGACCCTGTGGACCCGGAACGACGAAGGCGACAAGGTGCAGGTCTACACTGCCGAGAATGAGCAGGACGAAGCCATGCACATTGCAGATGTCATCGGTGAGCACCTGAAAGAGGGCGGGCATCTGGCGGACCATGCGGTGCTCTACCGCATGAATGCCCAGTCGGCCCCCATCGAAAGCTACTTTACCCGCGCGGGCATTCCCCATAAGATCGTGGGCGGCCAGCGCTTCAATGACCGCAAAGAGGTCAAGGACATCCACTCCTATATGTCCATCGTGGCGAACGCCCGGGATGATGTGCGCCTGCGCCGCATCATCAACGAGCCTGCCCGGAAGATCGGCAACACCACCGTCGATGTGATCGCTGACCTTGCCGCCCAGCAGGGGATCAGTATGCTGGAAGTCATCTCCCATGCGGATGCATACGCCAAACTCAGCCGCGCTATTATGCCGCTGCTGAAATTCTGGCAGATCTACGAAAAACTGCAGGAGTCGCTGGAAACCAGGACGCTGGACGAATTTGCCCAGGATGTCATTGAGGTGACCGGCTACAAGGCCATGCTGGAAGCCGATGCGGCCAAGGGCCACGAGGATGCGGCAGACCGCCTGCAGAACCTGGGCCAGCTGGTCAACAACGTCAAAAACTACTGTGATCAGCACGGCGAGGAGGCCTCACTGGAAGGCTATCTGGAGGATATCGCCCTCATCAGCGACATTGACAGTTACAACGAGAGCGCTGATCAGGTGGTTCTGATGACCATCCACTCTGCAAAGGGCCTGGAATTCCCCTATGTGTTCCTCATTGGCATGGAGGAGGGGGTGTTCCCCAGCGAGATGAGCAAATACTCCGAGGCAGATCTGGAGGAAGAGCGCCGTCTGGCCTATGTCGGCATCACCCGCGCCAAGAAGGAGCTGTATATCTCCAACAGTGTCTCCCGGATGCTCTACGGCCGCACCCAGCGCAACGAGCCCAGCCGCTTCCTGCGCGAGATCGAGCCTGAGTATATAGAAGAGACCCGCAGCCCGGCGCTGGAACGCCGTTCTTCCATGGGCTGGGGTTCCAGTTACAGTGATACCGTTCCCGGTGGGGCCTCGGGCTACTCCGGCGCGTCCGGCTGGGGCCGCAATTCCAGCAGCTTCGGCGGCCGCACCGGCGGCAGCTACCTCAACCGGGAATACAATGCCTCTGAGCGCGGCGGTTTCGGCTCCGGTTATGCAGGCCGTGGCAGCAGTGCTTCCGGATTTGGCAGCGGAAGCAGCGCCCCGCGCACGTCCGGCTCCTCCGGTTTTGGTGTGGGCTATGGCCGCCCCGTGGCCCCCAAGGCAGCGTCCAAACCCGTGAGCTTTCCGGGGAGCCCGGCAGCTTCCCGCCCGGCATCCACCGGCCCAAAGCATTACGAGGTGGGCGACATTGTGGAGCACAAGGTCTTTGGCCGGGGCAGGGTGCTGGCGGTCAAGGCCGCTGCCGGAGACCAGATCGTGGAGATAAACTTTGAAAAGGTCGGCGTGAAGAAAACCATGGCAAATTTTGCGCCGCTGACGAAAATCACGGAGGAATGAGAAAACTATGATGACCGTTCGATTGATCGCACATACCCCGGAACCGGAAAAGGTGGTGGCGGCAGCGGCCAAGCTCTGCTACTCCGATGCCCATATCACCGACCTGCTGGACGGCCTGACTGAGGAGAAAACGGCCAAGTTCCTGACCATGCTCAGCGACCTGGGCCATGCCAGCCCCATTGAACATGCCAGCTTCACCTTTGGCATTGAGGGTGTGAGCCGTACCCTGCTGGCCCAGATCACCCGGCACCGCATCGCATCCTTCAGTGTCCAGAGCCAGCGGTATGTCCGGCTGGACGACTTCCACTATGTCATCCCGCCGGAGATCGAGGCCATCCCTGAGGCAAAGGCAGCCTTTCTTGAGAGCATGGATGAGGATGCGAAGCGCTACCTGGACCTTGCAAAAAAGCTGGAGGACGGCCACACTGCCCGCCTGATGGCAGAGGGGATGCCCGAAAAGCAGGCCCGCGCCAAGGCATCCAAACAGGCCAACGAGGATGCCCGCTTCGTGCTGCCCAACGCCTGCGAGACGAAGATGGTCGTGACCATGAACGCCCGCAGCCTGCAGAATTTCTTCCATCTGCGCTGCTGCTCCCGCGCTCAGTGGGAGATCCGTCAGCTGGCTGAGGAAATGTTCCGGCTGGTCTACCCGGTGGCACCCCATATCTTTGCCAAGGCCGGCCCGGCCTGTGTCAGCGGCCCCTGCCCCGAGGGCAAGATGTGCTGCGGCAGAACTGCCGAAGTCCGCGCAAAGTATGAGGCAATCAAGCAGGAGGCTGGTGTATGAGCAAAGGCAAGCTGATCGTTCTGGAAGGGCTGGACGGCAGCGGCAAGGGTACGCAGGCTAAGCTGCTGGCAAAGCACCTGACGGTGACGGATCATCTGGTAAGAGAGATCACCTTCCCGGATTATGACAGTGATTCCAGTGCGCTGGTCAAGATGTATCTGGCCGGGCAGTTTGGCGACAAGCCTGACGATGTCAACGCCTACGCGGCATCCAGCTTTTATGCGGTGGACCGCTATGCGGGGTATAAGTCGGACTGGGGCAAGTTCTACGAGGAAGGCGGCATCCTGATCGCTGACCGCTACACCACCTCCAATGCTGTGCATCAGTGCTCGAAGCTCCCGCCGGAGCAGTGGGACACGTTCCTGCAGTGGCTCTTTGACTATGAATACCACCTGCTGGGCCTGCCTGCACCGGATAAGGTGATCTATCTGCAGGTTGACCCGGCGGTGAGCCAGCGGCTGATGACTGCCCGCTACCATGGCGACGAGACCAGGAAGGATGTCCATGAAAAGGACACCGAATATCTGGCCCGCAGCCGCCGGGCGGCAGAATACTGCGCCGCTCACCTCGGCTGGGATACCGTCCACTGCACGGCAGGGGAGAAGATGCGGAGCATTGAGGATATTCAGGAAGAGGTCAGAACTCTTGCTCTCGCTGTTATTTGAAACAAAAGGAGGCATCCTATATCATGTACCGTTTGATGCAGCCGTCCGATTGGGCGGAGGTGCTGGCCCTGTGGCAGGCCCAGCGCGGCGACACGGAGGAGTTTGTCCGTGGCGCTGTGGAGCGCTTTGCCGGGGTGCAGAATGTCTACGTCGCGGATGAAAACGACCACATTGAGGCTGTGGCACTGGCTGTGCCGGTAACCCTGCAGGGCCGTCCGGGCAGCTATCTGTTCGGTCTGTGCGGGCAGGGCAGCCTGCTCCTTGCGGGCCTGGTGGATACTCTGTGCGCCCAGCAGAAACTGCGGGGCGCAGGCTTTGTGGTGGCAGTGCCCGCCAGCCCGGAACAATCAACGCTGCTGCAGGATAAAGGCTTCCAGAAAGCCTTTGCCCTGCGCTGCCTGCCCCGGGAGGTGGAGCGCAACCTGTGGAGCCAGGCGGAATTCGATTCCGTGACGGCAAAAAAACTCTGCGAGCTGCGGGCAAAATACTGGCCCGACACCGTTCAGCTGCCGCCGGAGCAGATGGGGGAAGTTCTGCGGGACCTGTATTCCCGTGGTGCGACCATCGTATCCAGTGAGCAGGGCTACGGCATCTATTTCCGCAGGGAGGATACCCTTTACTTTGTGGAGATGATGGCGGAAAATGACCGTGCTGCCGAGGTGCTGATGGAAGCCGCCCGGGAGAAAGAGGTCATTGTGGAAAAGGCTGTCATCACGGTGGGGGCTGCCCAGAATCTGTTCCTGGGCGAGGGAACCCGGCAGGAGTATGGCCTCATCCGCTTTGAAGGAGAACCTTTTGATGTTTCGGAGAGCTACATGCGCCTGATGATGGATTGAAAGGAACGTGGATATGGCAGAGAAACACCAGAAAAAGAAAAAAGGCAGTGCGCTGAAGATCCTGTTGGCCGTGCTGTTGCTGCTGGTACTGACAGTCGGTGCGGCAGGCGTGTTTGCGTATAACGAGATCAACGGCAATGGAGGAAAGCCCGGTGCAGAGGTGACCGTCAGCATCCCCCAGGGCAGCGGCGTTGCTGCCATCGCAAAGGAGCTGAAGGAGGCTGGAGTGATCCGTTCGGCCTATCTGTTCCGCTGGTATGTGGGGCACAAGGGTGCCGCCGGAAAACTGCAGTACGGTGATTTTACGCTGCAAACAGGCGGATATTCCTACGATGGCCTGATCGCAGAGCTGTCTGCGTATGCCAAGGCGGATTCGGTGCGTCTGACCTTCCCGGAGGGAACCACTGCCATTGCCATTGCCCGGAAAATGGAGGAAGCCGGTCTGTGTACTGTCGAGGAGTTTCTGGAAGAAGCCAACACCGGAGATTTCAGCGAGTACACCTTCTGGCAGTATGTCCCGGACGATGCCCCCGACCGCTTTATGAAGTGTGAGGGCTACCTCTTTCCGGACACCTATGAGTTTTTGACGGATGATACCGTGCATCATTATGTTGCAACGTTCTATGCACACTTCGATAAGCAGTTTACGGACGAGATGTACAGGGAACTGGAAAAGCAGGAGCTGACCCTGCCCGAGGTCATTACACTGGCCTCTTTTGTGCAGGAGGAAGCGGGCAACGATCAGGATTCCAATGTGGCGCAGGTGTTCCGCAACCGTCTGGCCGAGGGTTCGCCCTACCCCAAGCTCCAGAGCAACACCTCCAGCTATGTCCAGAGCGATGAGGACAACAACTACCTCTGGAACTGGGTGGCTCCGTATTATGGCGGCTGGGAGAAGATCCCCGAGAACATCCGGAATGCCTACGATACCTACACCTGCACCGGCCTGCCCGCCGGGCCCATCTCGAACCCGGGTCTTGCCGCGATCCAGGCTGCTCTGGCACCTCAGTGTGATGAGGAAGTCCGGGACTGCTATTTCTTTGTTACGGACCTTTCCGGCCACTACTATTACGCCAAAACCTATGCTGAACATCAGGCCAACTGCCAGAAAGCGGCTGAAGTCAATCAGAGTTTGAAGAAGTAAATCTCTCTCAGTCGGCTTCGCTGACAGCTCTCCCAAGGGGCGAGCCAACTGCGGCTCCGGAGTCAGGTTTGCAGAAACCGATCCGGTGAGGCGGCATCGCGTCAGCGATGACAGAGAGGGTGTTAAAAAGAGAGGACGATTTTATGTTACAGATCCCGGAACTGCTGGCCCCGGCGGGCGACTTGGAGCGCCTGCGCTATGCCATCAACTATGGAGCAGACGCTGTTTATTGCAGCCTGCCGGAGTTCGGTATGCGGTCGGCACCTGCCAATTTTACGCCGGAGCAGCTGGCCGAGGGTGTGATCTATGCCCATGCCCGCGGCCGCAAGGTCTATCTGACCATGAACACGCTGCCCACCAATGAGGAAGCTGACCGCCTGCCCGAAGCCATCAAGGCTGCTGCCACCGCCGGTGTGGATGCTTTTATCGTGGCCGATTTGGGCGTGCTGGAAGCCTGTAAGCAGTTCGCCCCGGAAATCGATGTCCACATGTCCACCCAGACCGGCATCACCAACTGGGCCGCTGCGCGTGCCGCTTACAACATGGGTGCAAAGCGTGTGGTGCTGGCCCGTGAGATGAGCTTGCAGGATATCGCCACCCTGCGCGATAAGACCCCGCCGGAGCTGGAGATCGAGGCGTTTGTCCACGGAGCCATGTGCATGAGCATTTCGGGCCGGTGCCTGCTCTCCAATTACATGGCAGGCCGGGATGCAAACCGGGGCCAGTGCGCCCAGCCCTGCCGCTGGAAGTATTACCTGAGCGAGGAGACCCGCCCGGGCCAGCTGTATGAGATCGGCGAAAATGAGAACGGCAGCTATATCCTCAATGCAAACGATCTGTGTACCGCTCCCTTCATCGACCTCATCTGCAAGGCAGGTGTGGACAGCCTGAAGATCGAGGGCCGCGCCAAGACGTTCTACTATGTCGCCAGCGTCACCGCCGCCTACCGCAAGGCTCTGGATCAGTATCTGGCCGACCCTCTCAACGATAACTTTGAACTGAGCGATGACGTTCTGGCCGAGCTGACCCGTACCAGCCACCGGCACTACTCCCCGGGCTTCTACTTTGGCCGCGAGCAGGCCCGTCAGGCAACCGACAGCGCTACTTATATCCGTGAGTGGGAGTTTGTGGGCACTGTGGAAAGCTGGGAGAATGGTGTTGCCTCCTGCCAGCAGCGCGGCAAATGGAGCCTTGGGGATACGTTGGAGGTGCTCTGCCCGGATGGGCGCAGCATCCCGCTGCACCCGGAGTGGATCAAAAACGAGGCAGGGGAGAGCGTGGAATCCACCCCCCACGCCATGGAAAAGTACACCATCCCCACCCCGGAGCTGCCCCCCATGAGTCTGCTTCGCCGGAAGGTGGAGACTCTTGACAAATGATTCCAGAAGCAGTAAAATAATAAAGTCAAAATGAACGATGTCCTCTGGCTCTGGTGGTCAGAGGACAGTTGAGGGCTCGTAGCTCAGTTGGGATGAGCGTTCGGTTCGCATCCGAAAGGTCGAGGGTTCGACTCCCTTCGAGTCCATACAGCAGAAAACCGCTCTGTCGTAGCTATACGGCAGGGCGGTTTTCTTGTTCGCAGTTCTATGAGACGGTGAAGATTATTCTGGCAGATCTGGAGCCGGTTCAAAGATGGAAAATTACTGCTCTTCAAACCTTGAAAGTGCTAGAAATCAAGGATTTATACGGGTTAATGCCGTAATACATTCGCAATGTGTCGTCGCTAGAATCGGAACACATGGATTCAGCCTCGTTAGAAGCATGGGAACACAAAACAGCAGGGGAGTGGTTCTCCTTGCTATTCTTGCGAAGCGGCTTGAAATTCTTGCCGTCCACGCTGTTCTTGAACCCGGTCTTGTAGACAAAGACAATCATGTAGGGGTCTTTGTTCCCATCACTATCATAACCGCCCACGATTACTTTTTCAACTATACTTTCAAAAATATGTCGGTCAAAGGTGTCCAGAACCTCATTCTGATCAAGTGTCTGTCGGAACATGGCGACACGCTTGCGCATGGTAGTTTCGGTTTCGGCTGCATCTTGCAGGCTTTCACACTCTTTCAGCAACTGCTCAATCTGGCTGGACAGGTCTAAATACTTTCGGTCGTAGGTCTCCTTGTCAATGGTATCTTCAAGACGCATATCAACCAGCTTGTTTTTCTTGACTTCCAGAGCGTGAATGTCCTTTTCAGCTTTTGCAAGACGCTTGCCCGCGTTGCTTTCGGAAAGGGCTTCTTCCGTCCGTTTCATAAACTCGTCCAGAACATCCTTGTTGTTCTGGCACAAGAGGCGATAGGATTCTACAAAAGCCCGTTCAATCGTTTTTTCGTCAACACCCTTGCTCTCCGGGCAGAACTTTTTTCCTTTTTTGGTGGAAACGACACATTGCCAGATTGCTTTATTATATTGTGAACTGCTATGCCAACTCCTCCTTGTCAGGGTGCCACCACAGAAACCACATTCTATCATGCAGCTAAAAGCGTATTTCCGGCTGAACTTTTCACGTTTGCCGTCTACATTAAGGCTGCGGGGCTTTGCACGCCGCCGCAAAATTTCTTGGGCGGCTTCAAAGACTTCTTCCGAAATAATGGGCTCGTGGTGCTCACGAATATAAAATTGATCTTCCTCGCCGAAGTTGTACAGACGCCGTTTTGAAATAGGGTCAACGGTGAATGTCTTTCCTAACAAAATGTCGCCTTTGTATTTTTCGTTTTTGATAATGCCGATTACGGTACTGTCCGCCCATTTGGGACTGCCGCGTTTGGTTTTATAACCTAAGTTTTCAAGTTCTTTGGCAATAACCGAACCACCGGCACCCTCCGTGTATCGCTGAAAAATGTAACGGACAACAGCCGCTTCTTCTTCGTTGACGGTGAGGGTTTTGTCCTCTGGATTGTAGTCATAGCCTAAACAGCCCTGAAAACCGACCAGCTCACCGCGCTGCATTTTCATCTTCAAGCCCTTTTTGACATTCGCAGAAATATTTTCGACTTCCTGCTGTGCAACAGAACTTAAAATCACAAGGAGCAGTTCGCCGTCCATAGTAAGGGTGTTGATGTTTTCTTCTTCAAAAAACACAGCCACACCTTTATCTTTGAGCATCCGAACATATTTCAGAGTGTCAAGCGTGTTTCGTGCAAACCGCGAAATGGATTTGGTAATCACCATGTCCACGTCACCGTTCATACAGTCGTTGATTAACCGCTGGAAATCCTCGCGCTTTTTCACCTGCGTACCTGTGATAGCTTCATCAGCATAGGTGCCTGCCAAAGACCATTCCGGCTTACTTTTTATAAGTTCGGTATAGTATTCGACCTGCGACTTGTAGCTGTTCAGCTGATCTTCGGTATCGGTGCTGACACGACAATAGGCGGCTACGCGCAGCCTTTTTTCAAAGTTTGTGCGCGCTCGTGGAGAGAGCGTGTTTCGCGCTTTAATGACTTCAACATCTTTCATGCTTGACCTCCTTGTTGAATGTGTTCCTTTCATTGCGTTAATCATAACGCCAATGCAACACAAAATCAAGAGGATAGTTCGGAAACCACACGATAATCTTTCATTAAGCGCTGCTTGATAAGGGAATACTCTCTATCGGTTATGAGCTTTCTTTCTAACAGCTGCTTCAAAAAAGCAAGCTGAATGCTATAACGTATCAAATTTTGTTCTTTCAAAATTAGATATGAATTTTGATTATCTTTTTAGAAGTTCTTATATGCC
>OMDB01000264.1_pt1 | contig 30693 bp, 27 predicted proteins | sample 1645161 | NCBI WGS metagenome assembly OMDB01 (sample SAMEA103958135, study PRJEB25191) | human gut metagenome
CAAATAAGAATAAATGTTGAAGAAGCAGTTTTACAAAAATATTTCAAAGAATATAGCTTATATAGAGAAAAAACATACAAACTTTTTCCATACATATATTAGCGATTATGGAAAACCAGCAGAAGAAAAAGAAGCCTTAACTGTTTCTCAACAAGAAAAGTTTATGGAGTTTGTAAAACAGAGCAATGTCTATAACACATATTATCCTATGTTTACCATAATGATTGGTACGGGGTTAAGATGTGGGGAGCTTATTGGTCTTACATGGAAAGATATAAACATCAAGGCAAAAACGGTTAATGTAGACCACCAGCTCATTTATAAGAATTTAGGCGACGGTTGCAAGTTCCATATCTCAACACCAAAAACGTCGTCGGGTATTCGTATTATACCTATGACACAAGAAGTTGCAAAAGCCTTTGAGGAACAAAGGAAAATCAATTTTATGCTTGCAAAGGATAAGAGCATTGAGGTGGACGGGTATTCGGGGTTTGTCTTTACAGCAAAATCGGGCAGACCGCTTATGCCGAATGGCGTAAATAGTGTTTTATACAACATTGTAGACGCATATAACAAAACCGAAGTAGAGAGAGCAAAAAAAGAGCATAGGAAAGCAGAGCTGTTACCAAAGTTTTCAGCTCATGGTCGAGTTATAATAAGGACAAGTTAGAAAACTCCAGTAAATACAAGGGGTTGCACTAATTTAGTCCTTATTTTTAACTCCCTGAAAAAGGGAAAAATAAGGCAGCGCTGTCATTCCAGAATATGAATTATTACAGATCCAGACTGGAAATGGATTTGTGTAAGACAAGAGTAAAAACAACAGAATTATTGTAATTATAGGACTGAATTAGCTCGCACGGAATATAGATTCCGGTTGTCTAATTCAGTCCTCTTTTTGATTGACGACGATGAAAGGTGATGAAAAATGGCTAGAATTATTTCTATTGTAAACCAAAAAGGGGGAACGGGAAAATCCGCATGTACAGCTAATTTAGCAGTAGGATTAGCACAAAAGAATATGAAAGTGTTAATCGTTGATGCCGATCCACAGTCTGATGTATCCGCAGGATTTGGATATCGTGATTGTGATGACAGTAATGAAACACTTACAGCTCTTATGGATGCAGTAATGAAAGATGAAGATATTCCTTCAGACTGTTATATTAGACATCAGAAAGAGGGAATAGACATTATCTGTTCTAACATTGGACTGGCAGGTACGGAAGTACAGTTGGTAAATGCAATGAGCAGGGAATATGTATTGAAACAGATTTTATATGGTATCAAGGATCAATATGATGCAATTATCATTGATTGTATGCCATCATTGGGAATGATTACGATCAATGCGCTGGCTGCATCAGATGAAGTCCTCATTCCAGTTGAAGCGTCCTATCTGCCAATCAAAGGATTGCAGCAGTTGTTAAAAACGATCGGTAAGGTTCGTAAGCAGATTAATCCGAAGCTGCAGGTCGGTGGGATTCTGTTCACGATGGTCGATGCTCATACAAATGATGCCAGAAATAATATGGAACTTCTTAGAAATGTATATGGAAGTCAAATTCATATTTTTGATAATTATATTCCATTTTCTGTAAGAATGAAGGAAGCAGTCAGAGAAGGACAGAGTATTTTCTCTTATGATCCGAAAGGCAAAGCTACAGAAGCCTATCGAAGAGTGACGGAGGAGGTGCTGAAAGATGCCATCTAAAAAAAGAGTAACTCCCATTTCCTTACAGCCGCTTGATGCATTGTTTGGAACAAACGAAAAGACAACCAATGGAATTAGTGAGATAGCAATAGGAAGTCTTCATCCATTTACGAATCACCCGTTTCAAGTAAGAGATGATAAGAAAATGGAAGAATTAGCGGAAAGTATTACACAATATGGCGTGTTGGTTCCTGGTATTGTGCGGTTGAGAGAATCCGGTGGTTATGAGCTGGTAGCTGGTCATCGGCGAAAACGAGCATGTGAACTTGCTGGACTAGAGAAAATGCCGGTTATCATCAAAGATCTTACAGATGATGAAGCGACGGTGATTATGGTAGATTCCAACATTCAACGAGAAGAGCTGTTGATCAGCGAAAAGGCATTTGCTTATAAAATGAAATATGAGGCGTTAAAGCGTCAGGGAAAACGATCTGATTTAACTTCTTGCCAAGTTGGCAAGAAGTTGGCGGCAGAAGAAGTCAGTCAGAATACAGGAGATAGTTCCAGACAGATTCTTCGATATATTCATCTGACAGAGTTAGTAGCAGAGCTATTAGAATTGGCAGACGAGAAGAAGCTTCCCTTTAACACAGCTGTTGAACTTTCTTATTTGAGAACTGAAGAGCAGCAGATATTATTTCAGTATATGAGTAATCACAATATGGTACCTTCCATGAAGCAGGCAAAGGAATTGAAGCAGATTTCAAAAGAGCGGATGTTGACGTATTCAGAAATTGACCAGATTTGCATGAATGAAAGTACTGAAAAAGTTCAGGTGCAGATTCCGGCGAAGAAATTGAAACAATATTTTCCAGATACATATACAAAGACTCAGATGGAAGAAATTATATTTATGCTTCTGGCATCGTGGGCAGAAAGAGAGGGTAAAGAATGAGCAATGAAGATATGGCAAGGAGAATACAAGTCTATCTGAAAAAGATAGAAAAGATACGTGTTAAACGGATAAAAAGAGAGAAGTTTAAACATTTGTTGAAAACATTAGGATTATCAGCAGGAAGGAAGTGAAAGTATGGCTTTAAAAATTGTACGAAGATATGATGCGAACGGAAGGGAGCTTACGGAGAAAGATCTGGAAACCTTTCGATTGGATTCTCCTGTGGTTAGAGAAATATTGGCAAACCTTAATCGGGAGGTGGCGGAAGGAATCAGACAGAGGGAGAAAAAAGATGACGATTGAAGATGTAATTAAAAAATCGATTCTGCCACTGGCATTTATGGTATTCTGGTTTTGGATGACAAAAACAATTATGAAGGTCAGTGGACAGACGGATTGGTTCTGGTGGGTATTTATTGCTGGACTTCCATTTGGAATACATAAAATGCGGTTGATTCTGATTCCGAGAGGAATGGATACCACAGCAACACTTGGGATGGCTGCATTAAGTGTCATCATTGGAGCATTGATTGGAAGTATCATGATTCCAGTGTATGTGATTAGAGCGATATACGTGTTTATACGGTATGTCATTGGAAAATAGAATATTAGATTGATAAGAGGCAGGCTTGCGAAAACAAAAATCGTAAGTCTGCCTCTTTTTTTGTGCTTAAAACCAGGCAATTCAGGGGAAGTCCCTTTTGCAAATATATATTCTTGGAGGATTTTTAATATGAGAGAGCGAATTGAAAGTAAGCATGTAACTAAGGAAATCAAAAGTCAGATGCCAGTAATTCCGGTGGAAATTGTTAAAGAAAGAGGCTGTACGTTCTGCCCGTATTATCTGGGCAATTATGAGAAACAGCCACGTTGTATGATGAAAACCTGTGCCTGGGATGATGAAAATGAACGTTTCCATCCAGTTCTTCGTGAACTGATCCCATTTTATAAAGAGAAGATGGAAAAAGCAGAAGAAAAGTTCCTTGCAATGAAAAAGATTTATACAACACTGTTAGGAATGTTTGCCGATGAAATGAAGCAAGAAGAGTTGGAAAAAGATGAATGTTACGGATGTGCCTATGGAAAATGTGGACCATGTATCGGCATCTGTTACAAATCAATGAAAGCATAGGAGGGTTAAGCCAATGAATACAACAGTTATTTCCGGGCGATTGGTAAGAAATCCCGGATACAACGAAGTGGAGAATGAAAAAGGACTTCATAAGATTGCCAAGTTTGTTCTGGCAGTCAGAAGAAATTATTCCGATGAAGTCAGTTTCATTCCGGTAAAGGCTTTTGCAAAGAAAGCAGAATTTGCCAGAGATTATCTGATGCAGGGCACGAAGGTCATGGTGGAAGGCGAGATTGTCACAGGTAATTATGAAGATAAGGATACCGGGAAAAAGATTTATACCACCGAAGTGTATGCAAACCGGATTGAATTCGCAGGTGCAAAAATGGTTGACAGACCACCGTTTCCAGAAGATGCGGAAGGGTTCTTAGAGATCCCAGAGGGCATGGAAGAAGAAATGCCGTTTAGATAGAGGAGGATAAAAGATGGTTTCAGTAGATCAGGCGTATATGGTAGGGCATATGAAAAATGCCGATGGAAGTATCAATAACAAAAATGTAGTGCTGTCAGCAGCATGTGAAGCAGCGGAACTGTTCCAGTGCATGATGTCAGTAAATCAGAAACTGGAGGACTGGCAGAGATTTAACCACATCTTGGAGCAGCATCTTAGAAGTGTGGAATGTGAGAAAATCCATGATATTTGTCAGGCAGTATATGGAATGAAACATCCGTCCGATGAACTGGAAGGATTGTATCTGGCAAGAGAGGATGAACAGATATGCCTTCTGTACTATCAGGTATTTGTAGGGATGTTGGAAATCAATATTAATTCAGCCGAAGTGCTGTACAAACAGAAGGAGGAAACAATCAATGAGTAAGATGGAGTATATGCCGGTAGATTGTCTGCAGGTGCCGAAGGTGCTGTTCCAGATGGAAAAATACAAAAATCTGTCAAATACAGCAAAGATTTTATACAGCTTATTTCTGGATCGTTTGAAATTTGCGGTGCAGAATGGTTGGGTAGATGGTAAGGGGGATTTGTATGTAATTTATCCAAAAAGTGAAATGAAGAAAGACCTGAATACAACCAGATATGGGGTAGATCAGGCAGTACAGGAACTGGTGGAGGTTGGAAATCTGGTGCGTATCATTCCGAACAATGGAAAAGCAAACCACTTTTATATCAACGATATTTATGAAAATGAGATGGAGGAAGAATCAATGATGACATTAGACAGCATTATGGCAAATATGCCGATGGAAGAAAGAGAAATCATTATGGACAAAATGGTGAAAGCATCCAGAGATATTCTGGAAACAATTGCAGATATGGGATATCTGGATGAATATGGGACACCACTGACTTCAATGGAAGAAAGAAATTATCGAGATGAGCTGGGACAGCTTGATGTTGATCAGATTTCCTGTGATGGCTATGAATTTGGCATGGATCTGGCGTTTGGAATTCTTGAAGAGAATGAGGAAAATGCTGATAGAGTACTGGATATTCAGAAATATGTGAACAGGCAGAATAAAAAGTGTTCAAAAAAGAAATTTATGAAAGTTTTGGAGACTCTGGTACACGCAATAGGAAATGATGAAGGATTTATTGCCGATATGTATGCGTGTGATAAAGAGGCTAGGAAAATCTATTTGGAAGAGGCGATGAATGCATTCAATTATGTGCTTGATGAATTATGTCATGGTACAGGTAGTGCGGCAAATTGTGATTTCGATGTAGAAGAGTAGGAAAATATTATGGCAGATTTTGAATATTTCAGAGCAGAAGAATCTGACCAGTTTTCTTTTTTTCGGATACCAAAAGCTCTGTTCACAGAAAAAGAGTTTGCAAGCCTGTCCACAGACGCAAAGCTCCTTTACGGAATTCTGCTTGATCGAATCAGCCTATCCAAGAAAAATGGTTGGATTGACGGTGATGGTTATGTCTATATTATTTACACGATCGCAGAATTGCAGGAGCTGTTGCGAATGTCGCATACGACAGTGACAAAGCTTCTTTATGAGCTTGACAGTGTGCATGGGATTGGATTGATCGAACGGTATCGGCAGGGGAATAATCGTCCTTCTGTCATATATGTGAAAAATTTTGTGAAACGGATCAGAGGAAAGCCAGTAAGATACGTTGCTTCTGGAACGCCAGAAACTGGAAATCCAGACTGCAAAGAATTGGAAATCCGGATTGCAAGAAACTGGAAGTCCGGAACGCAAAAAAATAGAAGTCCGGACTGCAAGAATCTGGATGGAAGTAATACTAAGATAAATAAGACTGAAAAGAATCATACTGATAAGAGTAAGGGCAATACTTCCGCTTTGGAAGAAAAATTCGGTCTGTATGGGAGATTTAAAAATGTTGTTCTGTCGGAAGCTGAACTGCGGGAGTTGATGATGCTTTTTCCATGGGATTACCAGAAACGAATTGATCATCTTTCTGTTTATATGAAATCCAGTGGAAAAGAATATCAGAACCATTTTGCAACAATCTGTCTTTGGGCAGAACGGGATGGAGCCAGGGCAGGAATGGATAAATATGAATTTCAGGAAGGAGAAAGCCTGTGATGGAAAATAAAGTAACAGCAGATTATCTGGACAAAGAGGGATGTCTTCATTGTGGCATCTGTGGAAAAAGAAAACAGATGAAAGTCAGTCTGATGGGATTTGAGCATGTAGTGTCCTGTTTGTGCGAATGCGAGGTGAAAGCCAGACAGGAACTGGATGAGAAGATGCAGCGGGAAGAAGCACAGCGGCTGCTTTATCAGAGAAAATCCGTCGGACTTCGGGAAAGAAGATTCTGGGAATGGAAATTTGAAAATGACAATGGAAGCAACCAGAAGATACTAATCGCCAGGCAGTATGTAGAAAACTGGACAGATATGAAGAGAAAAAATGTAGGATTGCTTTTGATGGGACCAGTTGGAACTGGGAAAAGTTTCTTTGCAGGCTGTATTGCAAATGCACTTTTGGAACAGGGAGAACGTGTCATGATGACGAATTTTTCCAGGATTTTAAATGAAATGACCAGCTATCAGGCAGATAAGAACCAGATTATACAAAATCTTGTGGATTATCCGCTGCTGATTATTGATGATTTAGGAATAGAACGAAATTCTGAGTTTGCTTTGGAGCAGGTCTATAATGTGATAGACAGCCGCTATTGTAAAATGCTTCCGCTGATCATAACAACGAATCTGGGACTGAATGAAATGAAATCCACAGATTTGGATACTGCCCATCAGCGTATTTACAGTAGAATACTTGAAATGTGTGTTCCCATCTATTGTGGTGGAGAAGATAAGAGAAAAGAAGAAGGGACAGAAAAACTCGTACAGGTGCAGAACCTGATTACCGGTTAATTTGTCTTTTTTTATTAAAGGGGGTGATTGCCATGATTACAGATCTGGACAGCAGTTGAATCGCTGAAAGGAGGGAAAAGTCATGCAGGAAGAGGTAACTCAGAAAACGGTCACGTTCTGTATTCGGGCTACTAAGATTACAGCAGACCTGTTGAAAAAGGTTCTTGTTGCGTATCTGCGTCATCAGAAGCAGAAATCAGTAGAGAAGAAAGCACAGAAAAATCAGCCGAAACAGGGAAAGGTCACGGTAAAAGAGCTGGCAAAACAGAATGCCGGGATGGTCAATATCGAGATCACGGACAAAAATATCAAGTCCTTTGAACGGTATGCCAGAAAATACGGGATCAATTATGCTCTGAAAAAAGACAAGAGCAAAGAGCCTCCGGTTTATCTGGTATTCTTCAAGGGACGTGATCAGGATGCACTCAATGCTGCTTTTCGTGAGTTTTCCCAGAAACAGATTCAAAAAGCGAATAAACCTTCTATTCATAAGCGTCTTGCAGCTTACCGGGCAATGATGCCAAAGAAATCGAAGGACAAAGTAAAGAACCGGCATCAGGAGCAGAGCCGATGAAAAAGCAAATCGGTAAAAATCTGATGCAAAAATGGAAGAATAAGATCAGGGTCAGGCTGTCCGCCCTGGATAAAAAGAAACTGGTTCTTACAAATATTCCTTATGCTCTGGCTGCTTTCTATGCAGACCGGGCATTTTTTCTTTACCGGAACAGTCCGGGAGAAGATATGGGGAACAAACTATTATATGCAATGGAACACGCAGACCGGATTTTTGCTGGTTTTGTGTTAAGCAATAACTGGAAAGATCTGCTAGCAGGTATTGTTGTTGCAGTCGTTCTGAAAGTGTTGGTCTGGCAGAAACAGGCAGATGCAAAGAAACTCCGGAAAGGAATCGAGTATGGTTCAGCCAGATGGGGAAATGCAGAGGATATCAAGCCTTATATGTCAGAAGATCCATGGATGAACATTCCATTGACAGCAACAGAAGCATTGACTATGGAAAGTAGACCTAAACAGCCAAAGTATGCAAGAAATAAAAATATAGTGGTCATCGGCGGCAGTGGTTCCGGTAAGACACGTTTTTTTGTAAAACCATCGGTCATGCAAATGAACTGTTCCATGGTCATTACAGATCCGAAAGGCACTTTGATTGAAGAGTGCGGGAAGATGTTAGCAAAGGGACCACCTAAGAAAGATAAGAATGGAAATATCATGAAAGATAAATCTGGAAAAGTGGTACATGAGCCATATGTGATTAAGGTTCTGAATACCATCAATTTTTCCAAGTCCCTTCATTACAATCCATTTGCTTATATACGGTCTGAAAAAGATATCCTGAAGCTGGTGACAACAATCATTGTGAATACCAAAGGCGAAGGGGAAAAAGCTTCCGAAGATTTCTGGGTGAAAGCAGAGAAATTGCTGTACACAGCACTGATTGCTTTTATCTGGTATGAAGGGGATGAAGAGGAAAAGAACCTGAATACCCTTCTGGATCTTTTGAATGAAAGCGAAACCCGTGAAGAGGATGAAACTTACCAGAATCCAGTGGATATGATGTTCCAGGAACTGGAAGAAAGAGATCCGCAGCACTTTGCGGTCAGACAGTATAAAAAATATAAAATGGCGGCTGGAAAGACAGCGAAAAGTATTTTGATATCCTGTGGAGCCAGACTTGCCCCATTTGATATCGCAGAACTTCGTGAGATCATGTCTTACGATGAAATGGAACTGGATAAGATCGGTGACAGGAAAACAGCCTTGTTTCTGATCATGTCCGATACGGATACCACATTCAACTTTGTGATTGCCATGTTACAGTCACAGCTTTTCAATCTGCTTTGTGATAAGGCAGATGATGTATATGGTGGAAGACTGCCGGTGCATGTGCGTGTCATCGCTGATGAGTTTGCCAACATCGGGCAGATTCCTCAGTTTGACAAGCTGATCGCAACTATCCGAAGCAGGGAAATCTCTGCTTCTATTATTTTGCAGTCCCAGAGTCAGCTAAAGGCAATGTATAAGGATAGTGCAGATACCATTCTGGGCAACTGTGATACTACACTTTTTCTTGGTGGCAAAGAGAAAACCACCTTAAAGGAAATGAGTGAGCTTCTGGGGAAGGAAACCATTGACCTGTATAACACTTCGGAGACGAGGAGTAATCAGAAGTCCTTTGGATTGAACTACCAGAAAACAGGCAAACAGCTGATGACGGAAGATGAGATTGCAGTCATGGATGGAGGAAAATGTATCCTGCAGATCCGTGGTGCCAGACCATTTTTCTCGGATAAATATGATATCACGAAACACAAAAACTATCGGCTTCTTGCAGATGAAAACGAGAAGAACCGGTACAAAGTAGAGAAAGAGTTAAATCCACAGTACACACCGAAACCCGAAGAAGAGGTGGAAGTGATTCATGTAGAACTGTCGGAGTAACCTTGGGAATGAACGAAAAATAATGAGGAAAGGAATAACTGACATTAGGTGCGCCGGCTTTTTAGTCGGTGTTTTTTCATTCCCGTAAACACCTGAAAGAAGTCAGTTTTGGTTTATGAATATATGGCATTTTTTAGCAGCGCAATTACAACTTTAAAAACTCTTGTAGTCGCAATCGGCGCAGGTCTTGGTGTGTGGGGTGTCGTGAACCTTCTGGAAGGATATGGAAATGACAATCCCGGCGCTAAGAGCCAGGGCATCAAACAGCTGATGGCTGGTGCCGGAATCATGCTGCTGGGAACTACCCTGATTCCACAGCTGGCAACATTGTTCTCTTAAGAGGAGTGGTAGATGAACACCATCATTGAGAGAATTACGGAAGCGATAAAGGATATCCTGATCGGACTTATCAAGTCATGTTTGGATAACATGTTCACGTCTGTCAATGAGCAGGTGGGAACCATAGCCGGGCAGGTGGGACAGACACCGCAGGGATGGAATGCCGGAATCTTCAATCTGATCCAGAACATTTCCCAAACGGTGATTGTCCCCATTGCGGGACTGATCATCACATTTGTCTTGTGCTATGAACTGATTACGATGGTAACGCAGAAAAACAATTTCCATGAATTTGAGACTTATAACATTTTCCTCTGGATCTTCAAAGCGTATGTAGCCATTTATCTGGTGACAAATACGTTCAATATCACGATGGCGGTCTTTGACGTTGGCCAGCATGTGGTCAACAATGCCGCCGGGGTGATATCAGGAAACACTGCGGTGGATGCAACAGAAGCAATTACACGAATTGTGGATGCCCTGGAGGATATGGAGTTAGGGGATTTGTTCCTGCTATCCATGGAAACGCTGCTGATCAGTATTACCATGCGGATTCTGTCAATCATCATAACCGTTATTTTGTACGGAAGAATGATAGAAATTTACCTTTATACTTCCATAGCACCAATTCCGTTTGCCACCATGACCAATAAGGAATGGGGCAATATCGGAAACAACTATTTAAAAGGCTTGTTCGCACTGGCATTTCAGGGATTCTTCATGATGGTCTGTGTGGGAATTTATGCAGTTTTAGTAAATGCAATGACCATATCCAGTGACCTTCATGCAGCAATGTTTTCAGTAGCGGCTTATACCGTGATTCTTGCATTTTCATTATTCAAGACCGGAAGCCTTAGCAAATCGATATTCAATGCCCACTAACGGGCAGGAAAGGAGCGCATACCATGGCGTATGTACCAGTACCAAAAGACCTTACCAAGGTCAAAACAAAAGTAGCATTAAATCTGACAAAGCGGCAGTTGATTTTCTTTTCACTTGCCGCAGTTGTGGGAATTCCGTTTTATCTGTTCATGAGAAAACCAATCGGTTCCAGTATCGCTGCCATTTTGATGGTAACGATCATGCTTCCGTTTTTCTTCATGGCGATGTATGAAAAAGACGGGCTTCCCTTTGAAAAAGTGGTGGCAAATATCATTCGACAGAAGTTTATCTGTCCGGCAGTAAGACCATATAAGACAGAAAATTTTTATCAGGAGATTTCCACCCTTGTAAAAAAGGAGGGTGTGCCGGATGGCAAAAAAGACAAAGCAGGAGGCTCAGCAGGAGCGTCTGTCCCTAGCGGAAAAAAGAAACCGTCAGGAAAGAAGAAACAAAAAAAGCAGAAAAGAAAGAGAACAGGAAAAGCGTAGGAAGAAACAGGAACGGGACCGTAGGAAACAGAAAAACATTCCTACAACTGCACAGCAGAGTATTCCGTATATTCGGATGCTGCAGGATGGTATCTGCCAGGTGACAAAGACCTTTTTCTCCAAGACAATTCAGTTTTATGACATCAATTATCAGCTTGCTTTAAATGAGGATAAGACCACGATATTTGAGAATTACTGTGATTTCTTAAATTACTTTGATTCTTCCATCAGTGTGCAGCTGTCCTTTATCAATCAGCAGGTGGATGTGGCAGAATTTGAGAAAAGCATCGATATTCCGGATCAGAACGATGACTTCAATGCCATTCGTGAAGAGTACCGTACTATGCTGAAAAATCAGCTTTCCAAAGGAAATAATGGTCTGGTAAAGACAAAATATATCACTTTTGGAATCGAAGCAGAAAGCCTGAAGGTGGCAAGACCAAGGCTTGAAAGAATCGAAACGGATATCTTAAATAACTTTAAGGTCCTGGGAGCACAGGCACATTCTTTGAATGGACTGGAAAGGCTGGAGATTCTGTATCATGTGTTCAACCAGGATCGGATCGAACCATTTAAGTTCCAGTATAAGATGCTGCCGGAAACTGGATTAAAAACTAAAGATTTTATTGCACCGACTTCCTTTAACTTTTCCAAGAATCAGACATTTTTGATGGGAAGAACGATGGGAAGTGTAAGTTACCTGCAGATTCTTGCACCAGAGCTGACAGACCGGATGCTTGCAGATTTCCTGGATGTAGATGACAGTATTAATGTCAACATCCATATCCAGTCTATTGACCAGAGTTCAGCGATCAAGATGATCAAGAGCAAGATTTCAGATTTGGATAAGATGAAGATCGAAGAGCAGAAACGAGCGGTACGTTCCGGTTATGATATGGACGTGCTTCCATCGGACCTTGTAACCTATGGAGAAGAAGCGAAGAACTTGCTTGTAGATCTGCAGTCCAGAAATGAGAGAATGTTCCTTGTAACGGTTCTGGTTATGAATACAGCAAAGAAGCGTCAGAAACTGGATAATAATATTTTCCAGGTGCAGGGAATCGCACAGAAATATAACTGTTCTTTAAAACAGTTGGATTATCAGCAGGAAGCAGCACTTATGTCCTGCATTCCACTGGGAGTCAATCGAATTGAAATCCAGAGAGGGCTTACCACATCATCAACCGCAATCTTTGTGCCATTTACGACACAGGAACTGTTTCAGGAAGGGGAAGCTCTTTATTATGGATTGAATGCGTTATCCAACAACATGATCATGGTTGATCGGAAACGTCTGAAGAACCCGAATGGACTGATTCTTGGTACACCAGGTTCCGGAAAGTCGTTCTCAGCAAAGAGAGAAATCACGAACTGTTTCCTGATTACAGAAGACGATATCATCGTCTGTGATCCAGAAGCCGAGTATTCAGCACTTGTGCAGGCACTGCATGGACAGGTAGTTCGGGTTTCACCGGTATCTGACCAGTATATCAATCCGATGGATCTGAATCTGAATTATTCCGAGGAAGACAATCCGCTGTCACTAAAAGCAGATTTTATTCTGTCTTTGTGTGAACTGATTGTTGGTGGAAAGAACGGACTGGAGCCGGTAGAAAAAACGATTATTGACCGATGTGTTCGGTTAGTATATCAGGAATACCTTGCCGATCCAGTACCGGAGAAGATGCCAATCCTGGAGGACTTATACAACCTTCTGAGAAAACAGGAAGAGCCGGAAGCACAGCGGCTGGCTACTTCATTAGAGATCTATGTTACAGGTTCTTTGAATGTATTTAACCATCAGACAAACGTGGATATCAATAACCGCATTGTCTGCTTTGACATCAAAGAATTGGGAAAACAGCTGAAAAAGATAGGGATGCTCGTAATCCAGGATCAGGTCTGGAACAGGGTGACGATGAACCGTTCTGCCCATAAGTCCACCAGATACTATGTGGATGAGTTCCATCTTCTCTTAAAAGAGGAACAGACTGCAGCTTATAGTGTGGAGATCTGGAAGCGATTCCGTAAATGGGGTGGTATTCCAAGTGGTATCACCCAGAATATTAAGGATTTGCTGTCTTCCAGGGAAATCGAGAATATATTTGAAAATTCAGATTTTATTTATATGCTGAACCAGGCATCCGGTGACCGGCAGATTCTGGCAAAACAGCTGAATATCTCACCAACCCAGCTGTCCTATGTAACCAACAGTAATGAGGGAGAAGGACTTCTGTTCTATGGAAACGTCATTATCCCATTTGTAGACAGATTCCCTAAGAATTCCCTCTATAAAATCATGACAACCCGCTTAGAGGAAACTTCCGAAGCAGGTTAAATCAAAGGAGAAGACAATGTTACGAGCAATTTCATATGTAGTAACTTTTAGTGGCGGTGCTGTATTTGGCATCGCTTTTCTCTGTTTATTACAGGCAGGGAAAGGGTATCCGAAAAAGGAGGAGTAAGTAGTGGCAGAACAGAGAATGAAAGTCAGGGATAAGAAAGTCCAGAAGATGACCAAAGATGGTCTGGTGGAAGAGAACCTGACGGATAAATCTTCTGTTCGTGTCAGTAACCGTGCCAGTGATGTGCAGATGGGAATAAAACAAGGTGAAAAAGAAGAAAGCCTTGTGGATAAGTCTCCCCGCCAGTCTGAACGGAGTGGGAAAAATATCCGTCCTTCTGTGCAAAAATCCAGGGATGCACCGGAACTGATGCGAACAGAGAACCAAAGTGAAGATTTTGGACAAAACAGAAAGCAACAAAACCGGAAAAGAATTCGTGCTGAAGTCGGAAAAGAATCCAGACTTGCGGAAAAATCCGAAGCCAGCCAGTCAGGGAGACTGAAAGAAAAACGTGCGGATCTTTCAGAAAACAGAGGGGACAGCCGGAGTAAGAAGAATGGTGGGAGTAAGAAACCAAAGCAGAAACAGCGTCTGAAATTTGCTTATGAGGAGACTGGTGCTTCTGTGAAAAATGACAAAGATATGGAGAAATTGAACCAGATGGATATGGATGGAGTCAATTTCCGTCATCAGAAACAGAAGGAAAAAGCCAAAAAGTTTTCTTATGAAGAAGCAAGAAAGAAAAAGGAAGCAAAGCAGCATTCCAAGAAGGCACAGGTCTATCAGGCAAATGATGGAGAAGCTCCTGGAAAGAAGAAATCCCGCTTGAAGTTTGGCGAAGGGGAATCTGTGAAAACAGAAAAAACTTCTGCTGTTAAGAAAGCAGGAAGTGCAACTTGCGCAGCATTGCATCGTGAGATCAGCAAAAATGAAGACGACAATGCGGCAGTAGAAGGTGCCCATAAGTTGGAAGAAGGCGGCGAAGGTGTTTACAAGCTGGAACAGAGAAGTGCCAGACGAAGGAAACAGAGGGCTTCCAGAAAGAGAAGCAGACTGGAGAGACAGGCAGAGAAACAGACACAGGCGGCAGCCCGTCAGGAACAGAAGAAGCTAAAAAAACAGATTCAGAAGCAACAGATCAAACGGGATTATGCCAAAGCAAAACGAAGTGAACAGACAGTAGGAACAGCTACAAAAGGTACGATTGATTATATCAAGAAGATTGGCGGCAAAGTCACCAACTTCTTTAAAGAAAACCGGAAGGTGTATATCAGTGTAGCAGTTCTGATCGGATTGATGTTTCTGATCATAACGAATGTCACGTCATGCTCTGCAGTGTTTTTACAAAATGTGATCACTTACACGGGAACCAGTTATCTGTCATCGGATCAGGCAATCCGGGAAGCGGAACTGTATTATACACAGCTGGAAGCTAATCTGCAGGAGCGGATCAACAACATGGAATCCGAAGAACCGGGACATGAGGAATACCGATATAACATCGGACCTATTGAGCATGATCCGTTTATCCTGATCAGTTATCTGTCAGCAAAGTATGAAGAATTTACCTTTGAACAGGTAAAGCCAGAACTGGATGCTCTTTTTGCATTGCAGTATCGGTTAGAAACAGAAGCAGTCAATGAGACTGTGACAGAGACAGCAACTGTAAGAGTTGGAGAATCTTTGGGACAAGTAGTTACCAGTGGATATTGTAACTGCCCAATCTGCTGTGGTATTTGGAGCGGAGGACCGACTGCCAGTGGTGTGTATCCGACAGCGAACCATACCCTTGCAGTAGATGCGTATGATCCGTTCGTGCCAATCGGAACAAAAGTTGTGATGAATGGGGTGGAGTACACGGTAGAAGATACCGGAGCTTTCGCAAGATACGGTGTACAGTTTGATGTCTATTATGACAGTCATGCGGCAGCATCTGCACATGGACATCAGACCTGGGAATGTTATCTGGCAGATGATAACGGAAGCAATGAAGTGGAAGTGACCAGGACAAGAGATGTAGATGTGCTGAATGTCACCTTAAATAGTGGAAACCTGATGTCAATCTGTCAGGACAGGTTGGGATTTTTCCAGAAAGAACTGTTCAGTGCCTACAACGATACAAAAGGCAACTTGCAGATGTTTGCGACACCGGTTGATTTTAACTGGTATTCCAGTGTGACCAGTTATTATGGATACAGGATTCACCCGATTTCTGGAGCTAATCAGTTACACAATGGCATGGATATCGGGGCACCGGAAGGAACAAAAGTGATGGCAGGACTGACCGGAACAGTTACAACTTCTGCTTATAACGACAGCTATGGCAATTATGTTGTAATCAAGGACAGTAAAGGCTATGAACTACGGTATGCACATTTAAGCAGCCGGAGTGTATCTGCAGGAGCATCCGTCACGAAAGGTGATGAAATTGGTCTGGTAGGAAATACTGGAAATTCCACAGGAAGCCATCTTCATATTGAACTTCTGAAAAATGGAGAGCGGTTAAACCCGATCTTTTATCTGGAAACTGGAGAAGGAGCAGGCTTTGGCGGCAATGAATATACCAGTGAAGCAGCACAGCGTTTGTTAAATGAAGCAGCGAGATATCTCGGAACACCGTATGTGTGGGGTGGATATTCCCCAAGTGGATTCGATTGTTCCGGATTTGTAAGCTACTGTCTGACAAACTCTGGTGTAAGGAATACAGGAAGACTAACAGCACAGGGACTGTACAACATTTGTACACCAGTATCCCAGTCGGAGGCACAGCCGGGAGATTTGATCTTCTTTACTGGAACTTACGACGCAGGGGAGCCGGTAACGCATATCGGAATCTATGTAGGCAATGGTCAGATGATCCATTGTGGACATCCGGTGCAGTATACGTCCATCAATTCCCCATACTGGCAGAGCCATTTCTATGGATTTGGACGATGGTAAGAAAAAAGGGCGGCTGCATCAGCCGTCCGGAAAGGAGAAGCGATGAAAAGTCTTGAAAAAGCAACGGCGGATTATGAGAAAGCCAAAGAGAAAATGGAAGCATCCAAAGCCAGATATGAAGCAGATTTAAAGCGGTTCAAGGCTGCGGAGATTGCCAAAACAGAAGCGGAAAATCTGGAAATTGTAAGAATTATCCGTGCAATGGATATGAGTATTCCAGAATTGGAAGCTTTCAAAAAGAGAATGAAAAATGAACTGCCCGGCAGGGTAGAAATACAGAAGGAGGAAACAAAAGCCGATGATGAATCTGGAAAAAATGAAACAGAAGAAGAGAACAATTACTAAAAGCAGGGTAAAAAAGAGCTTGCTTGCAGCAACGACATTTCTTTGCCTGACAACACCTTTGCTCCAGACACAGACTGCTTATGCAGCTGAGAATACCACACCTGCAATCACGATTGAGAAACCGGATGGCTGGAAACAGGGAGAAACAACCATTGCTGTTACGGTAGATGCCAGTCATATGCCGGAAGGTTTCTCAATAGCAAAGATTGAAGCAAAAGCAGGAAAAGATGGAAGCTGGCAGGATGTAACCGGAAGTGGAAGTATCACGATCACTGGAAACCAGACAGTGTATGTGCGTGTTACAGATGGTGAGGGGAAGGTCTATGAGCAGAATCGCTCTATTAAGTGTTATGACACGGAAAAGCCTACACTCTCTGCTTCCCTGACAGATGGTGTGCTGACGATTCAGGGGAATGATACAGTATCAGGGATTACTGCAGTAACAGTCAATGGCACCACTTATACAGACTTGAAGGATGGAATGCTGAGAGTGCAATTGACACAGAAAGATTTTACTACAAAACAGATTGAGATTACGGTAACAGACGGTGCCGGAAATACGTCTGAAAAGTATGTGTTACAGAATCCTTATTATGAATGGGCAAAGAAGCAGGCAGAGAAACAGAAAACTTCCAGTGACAGTAATGGTGCAATGGCAACCACGACCAGTGCAGATGCAACTGGGACTGAGAAAACAACGACTTCACCGCTTCCGCAGGATGCACAGGCTTCTGAGCCGACAGATGCAAAAGGAACCGTGGATGATCGGACAGTGACAGGTATTGAGGAACAGCTTAATAAAGAAGGCGAGACAGCAGATTCTGTTACTAAAACAGCTACGGAAGGCACAAAAGAGTTTTATACCATTTCAACTAAGAGTGGTAAGATTTTCTATCTGATTATTGACAATTCAAAATCTCAGGATAATGTGTATTTTCTTACAGAAGTCAGTGAAAAAGATCTGATGAACTTCACACTTTCTGATTCGGTGACACTTCCGGAAGTGGATACGGTTTATGCAGAACCAGAGAAAAAAGCAGAGGAAGAAAAACCGGAAACGACAGAGTCAGCCGAGAAAGATAAGGTAGAGGATGATATTCAGATGCCTGAAGATAAAAGTCCATTTGGAACGTATCTTTTGATTGCACTGGTTGCAGTCGGAGCTGCGGCAGGAGGATATTACTTCAAAGTCTATAAACCAAAACATGAATATGATGACGAGGATGAGATGGAAGAGGATGAAGATGAATCCGAAGATTCAGAGTCAGAAAAACGGGAAGTAGACGATGCAGATGAGCAGGAAGAAAGTACAGAACCGGAAATCCTGAGAGATGAAGATTTTGACGATAATGTGCTGGAAGATGAAGAAGAGGAGGAAGGGCGATGATTGAGTGCGGAATAAGAAATATCAGATTATATACGCTGATCCGCCTTGGCAGTATAACAGGAAGGCGGGGCAGGGAATTGCCGCAGACCATTACCCGACCATGAGTTTGCAGGAAATCTGTGATCTTCCAGTTGGGAAATTAGCGGATAAAGATTGTGTTTTATTTCTCTGGGTCACTTTTCCACAGCTGAGAGAAGGATTAAGTGTGATTCAAGCATGGGGATTTCAATACAAGACAGTAGCGTTCGTGTGGGTAAAGAAGAATAAAAAGGCAGATACTTTGTTTCTTGGTCTGGGACACTGGACAAGGAGCAATGCTGAAATTTGTTTGCTTGCAACGAAAGGGTCTGTTCATAGGAAATCAGCATATGTTCGACAGATTATTTTATCACACATTGAAAGACACAGTAAAAAACCAGATGTGGCAAGAGATAGAATTGTTGAGCTTATTGGTGATGTACCGAGAATAGAATTATTTGCACGACAGACAACACCTGGGTGGGATGTCTGGGGAAATGAAATACAGTCAGATATAGAAATGAAAAGTGAGGAAGAAATAGAATGAAAGCATTAGTGATTGCAGAAAAGCCATCGGTTGCGATGGCACTGGCTTCCGTGCTTGGAGCCAGAACAAGAAAAGATGGCTACGTGGAGGGAAACGGTTATATCGTTTCCTGGTGCGTAGGACATCTGGTTGGATTATGTGATGCATCGGAATACGATGAAAAATATAAAAAATGGAGATATGAAGATCTGCCGATTGTGCCGGAATGTTGGAAACACAAGATTTTGGAGGGCACAAAGAAGCAGTTCGGAATCTTGAAAAAACTGATGAGAGATTCAAAAGTAGATGAAGTGATCTGTGCTACTGATGCAGGACGTGAAGGAGAGTTAATTTTTCGTTTGGTGTATGAGCAGGCAGGATGCAGAAAGCCGATGAAGCGGCTCTGGATCTCATCTATGGAAGAACAGGCAATTAAAGATGGATTTTCGTCATTAAAAGACGGTTCGTGTTATGACAGTCTCTATCAGTCAGCACTTTGCAGGGCAAAGGCAGACTGGCTGGTGGGAATCAATGCGAGCCGTCTTTTTTCCGTTCTGTATAACCAGAATCTGAAAGTTGGAAGAGTACAGACACCAACACTTGCTATGATCGTGGATCGAAATCAGAAGATCAAGGAATTTACCAAAGAAAAGTATTATATGGCTCATATCAAGTTTGACGATATGGATGCGGTCACAGAGCATTTTCAGAAAAAAGAGGATGCAGATAAAGTGGCTGCGGATTGTGCGGAGCGTATGTGTGAAGTAGAGAAGGACGATGTGAAGGAGAAAACAGTTCGTCCACCGAAGCTCTATGATCTGACAACTTTACAGAGGGAAGCCAATCGAATGTTTGGTTATACCGCACAGCAGACGCTGGATGCCGTGCAGGAGATGTATGAGCAGAAGCTTGTTACTTATCCGAGAACAGACAGCCAGTATCTGACAGATGAGATGGGAGAAAGCACAGAAACTCTGATTCAGATGTTGCTTGGGAAAATGCCCTATGCCGAAGGGCTGGAATATCAGCCGGACGTGAGTAAGGTATTAAATTCAAAGAAAGTATCTGATCACCATGCAATTATCCCGACCATGGAAGTAGCAAAGGCAGATATAGGTAAACTGAAAGAACGAAACTGCAAGATTTTGTATCTGATCAGTGCCAGGGTACTGACAGCAACCGCAGATCCTTATATTTATGAAAGCCATAAATGCCAGATTACCTGTAATTATCATACGTTTTATCTCACGGCAAAGAAAACAAAGCAGGAAGGATTCAAGGCAATCGAAAATAAATTGAAACAGTTCTTTGGCGTAAAGATTGAGAAAGAAGAGCCGGAGCTGGATATCTGGGCTGGCAAGCATTACGGTCCTTGTGATTCTTTTGTATCGGAGCATTTTACACAGCCACCGAAACAGTACACAGAAGATACCCTGCTTTCTGCTATGGAACGTGCAGGAAATGAAGAACTGACCGAAGATACAGAGAAGAAAGGACTTGGTACTCCGGCAACAAGGGCAGCAATCATTGAAAAACTGATTCAGTCTGGCTTTGTGAAAAGAGAAAAGAAAAATCTGGTACCGACAGATGATGGCAATGTACTGATTACGGTTCTGCCGGATGAGATTAAATCTCCGAAGATGACAGCAGAGTGGGAAATGGCATTGAATCACATTGCCCAGAATACAGAGACAGCAGATGAATTCCTAAATGGGATTACAGAGCTGATGCAGGAACTGGTTGCCAGATATCAGGGGATTTCAGAAGAAAAGAAAGAGCAGTTTCAGGGAAAAGCGAAAGGAGAAGTCATTGGCAAATGTCCCCGCTGTGGAGCTGATGTCAGGGAAGGAAAAGTAAACTTTTACTGTTCTGACCGGAATTGTGCATTTACCTTATGGAAGAATGATAAATTTCTTGCAAGCCAAGGGAAAAAGATGGATAAGGTGGCAGCAAAGAAGTTCCTGTCTAAAGGAAAAATCCATTATAAGGATCTGGTATCAAGAAAAACAGGGAGACAGTATGAAGCAACTGTGGAGATGGTCGATCCCGGAGAGGGAAATGTACAGTTCAATCTGATTTTTCCACAACGATAAGTAGTGTATTGCAGGCAGTCTTAGGACTGTCTGTTTTAATACAAATATATGAAAGAGAGGACCTTAGCATGAAGAAAAAAGGTAATTTTAGAAAAGTAGTATCTGGCTTGCTGGCAGGCATGACAATGCTTAGTACAGTGCTGTCTCCGATGACGGCATATGCAGCGGAGATCCAGCCAGAGGAAAAACCTCCACTTTATGAGGAAGTGAAAGACCTTCTGGATGAAGATGAGGTGGTGACTGCCAAAGATTATGAAATTGAAACAGGCAGTGTATTTGATGTGAAATCAGATTACACGGGACTGGAAATCAAGGATGATAACAAGGTCAAAGTCACATTTGAGGAAGCAAAGAATGACAAGAATGAGGATTTTACGACAGATCATGTGGACACTTACAAAGCGGTCTATTATGTGGAACCGGTAAATCAGGAGCATCCGAAGTACCAGATCAGCCGAAAACTGATTGTGCGTGAGAAAGAAACAGAAGTACAGACAGAGGCGGCAGGAGGTGAAGCAATGACCGAATCCAAAACAGCTGGCAGTGAACAGCAGACAGAGGAAGCGGAGGATTCAGAAGCAGACTCGGAATTGCTTCCAACAGAAAAAGTGACGGAAAGTGAGATAGAAGAATTTGATTCTCAGGCAAGCGAACTATTACCGGACATGGAAGAAGATACTGAAAATACAACAGATCCGGAAACAGGTCTTACAGTATCGGATGCAATGGAGCAGGCGGAAGAAGAAGGAATTGATTTATATGCCATGGAAGCTGGTGAAACAGTCACTTTTATGGCAAAGACAAGTGCAAGAAGTGTACAGAAAGTATCTGTTACCAGAGGAACACTGTATCGTTATGCAGATTATGGTTATGGTTCTTATCTGACCTATCAGTATACGGTTCAGTTTGGAAATGTATCTGCGACTGCTTACTGTGTACAGCCATCAAAACCGGGACCAGGAACAGGTAATTATACCATTAGTAAAGTCGGAGATGGAAAAACATTAGCTAAGGTATGTTATTACGGAACCAAGGCAGCAGGAGATGAAGGATTTTTTACAGAAGAGAATGGTTATGGAAATCTTAGTGCTGGAGCAAAATTCATTCTTGTCCATCTGGCGGCTTCGTATGCTAATGGAAGTGGCGATGCTTTTTCCGGAGCGAATAGTACAGCCAAGAATTTAGCAATGAAATTGTATAATTATTGTGTTTCACAGCCGGAAATACCGGATGTAGCAATGTCATTTTCTGATGCAGATGTTAAAGCTTATGTGGATGGCAATTCACAGAGAACCAAAGATATTACATTCAAAGCAGATAAGCTACAGACAATTACGATGAAGCTTCCGTCTGGTGTGAAACTTCATAATCTGAGCACAGGCACAACCAGTAAAGCCGGTGCAAGTGTAGAAATTTGCGGAGGAACAAAGTTTTATCTTTCTGCACCACTGACACAGGTGAGTGACGTGGCACAGAGCTGGTCTTCTACAATGAAGGGAAGTATTACAAAAGATTACTCTGCTTATAAAATTACCACCGGATCTGACACGCAGGATCTTGCGTTGGTATTTGGTGAAGGTATAACAGATGAAAAATATATTGACTTCAAAGTATCCTGGATTGAGCAGGCTACGATCGAAATCGTAAAGAAAGACGATACAGCGGATGTCAATCTTGCAGGTGCAGTATTCGGTGTATACAGCGATGAGGCTTGTACAAAGCTGATCACTCAGATGCCGGCAACAGATAAGAATGGAAAATCTTCTGTTACGATCATCAAGACACAGGATACTGTTTATCTGAAAGAGATCACAGCACCACAGGGATATGTAGTAAATGCAACGGCAACAAATGTAAAACTGGTAGCAAGTAAGACCGCAGCTGTAACCGTGGAAAATAAGAAACAGCTGGCAGAACTTACCATTTACAAAGAAGGACAGGTTCTGATCGGAGCAGATGTCAGTGAAAATGGAACGGTATTTCAGTATGAAAACCGCAGACAGAAAAATGCAGTGTATAACGTGTATGCCGGGGCAGATATCGTAACAGCTTATGGCACAAAAGTGTACAGCAAAGGTGACCTTGTAAAAGAAAACCTGACAACAGGTGAGAATGGTTCTGTCACACTGAAAAACCTGCATCTTGGAACCTACGTGGTAAAAGAAACAAAAGCACCGGACTCTTTCTATAACGGCAGCGAAGAAAAGTCAGTGACTCTAACTTATGCTGGTCAGAACAAAGAAGTTGTATTTGCAGATGTGACTTTTAACAACGAGAGACAGAAAGCAGATGTTTCCGTAGTAAAACAGGATAAAGACACCAAGAAACCACTGAAAGGCGGTATTTTTGCTCTGTATGCATCCGATGATATCAGAAATGCAGACGGAAGCGTTGTTGTGAAAAAAGGAACGCTGATTGAGAAAGTAACTACTGGCGCAGACGGAACTGCAAAATTTACAGCAGATCTTCCGATTGGATATTCCTATTCTGTAAAAGAAGATCAGGCGCCGGAAGGCTATGTAAGAAATACAGAAGATGTGTATACGTTCAAGTTTTCTTACACCAATGATAAAGAAGCAACCGTATCATTTGCCCATACCTTCAGCAATGACCGTGTGACAGCAAAGATCAATTTATTCAAAGTTGATAAAGAAACAGGAAAAGCAGTATCACAGGGAGATGCCACACTGAAAGGTGCAGTTTATGGTCTGTATGCCCGTGAAGATATCGTGCATCCGGATGGAGCAACTGGAACTATTTATAAAGCAGGAGAACAGGTAGCTTCTCTTACAACAGATGACAAAGGACAGTCTTCTGTAAATGGCTTATATCTTGGCAAATATTATATCAAAGAGATCACACCGCCGACCGGATACCTGGCAGATACAGAAGAGCATGATCTTGTGTGCAGTTATGAAGGAAATATGACAGCAGAAGTGAAAAGAGAGTGCACTTCCAGTGAGCAGGTCATCAAGCAGCCATTCCAGATCATCAAAGCAGCCAACAATGGAAAGACCGATGCAGATCTGTTATCCGGAGCTGGATTTACAGTTTATCTGAAAACTTCCCTTATAAAGAAAGCGGATGGAAGCTATGATTTTGATTCTGCCAAACCAGTAGTGAGCGGAGAAAATGGAGCAACTGAGATTTTCACAGATGAAAAAGGGTATGCCTGCAGTATTCCATTACCATTTGGAAGCTATATCGTGCGTGAAACTACAACACCGCACAATTATAAGCCAGTCGATGATTTTGAAGTGAATATCACAGAGCATCATCCAAATGAGCCGCAGATCTGGCGAGTGCTTCTGGATGAAGAGTTTAAGGCAAAACTGAAAATCGTGAAAAAAGACGATGAAACAAAGAAATCCGTATTGATTGCCGGAACAGAATTTAAGGTATATGACCTGGACAACAAAAAGTATGTGGAACAGGTAACAACTTACCCAGTGACAACCACTCACAAGTCCTATTTTACGGACAGCCAGGGATATCTGATCATGCCGAAGAATCTGAAGATCGGGCATTACAGGATTGAGGAAGTCAATGCACCGGAAGGGTACACGATTAATAAGAATTATGTAGAGATTGCGGTGGATGCTAACACAGCATACCAGATGGATTCTGAGAGTGGAGATGCCATTATTACGGTAGATTACGAGAACCATCCGGTAAAAGGAAAGTTGACGATCTATAAAAAAGGTGAGATGCTGACCGGATTTAAAAAGGATTTTGTTTATGAAGAAAGATACCTGAAGGGTGCATCATTTCATGTCTATGCAGCTGAAAATATCTATACACCGGATTATCAGAAAGATGAAAACGGAAACAGACAGCTGATCTATGCAAAAGATGCACTGGTAACAGCGGTAACGACTGGAGAAGACGGAAAAGCAGTTGCTGATAACCTGCCACTTGGTTCTTACTATGTAGTAGAAAAGACTGCACCGGAAGGATTTGTCCTGAACCATGACAGATCAGATGTCGCATTTGTCTATGCCAATCAGGATACACCTGTGATCGAACAGGAAGTGACTGTTGGCGATGACCGACAGAAAGTTGCAATTCAGGTAGAAAAACAGGATGCAGAAAATGGTGCAACCGTAGAGGGAGCTGTCTTTGGTATCTATAATAAAGCGGATATCAAGGCGGATGGAAAAGTGATCGTGAAAGCAGACACACTCTTACAGGAAATGACTTCTGATAACGGTGGTCTTGCAGCATGTACGCTGGATCTGCCACTTGGACAGTATTATGTAAAAGAGTTAAAAGCACCGGCGGGATTTGTATCTTCTGATGAAGTTCTGAATCTGGATGCTTCTTACCAGGGACAGGATGTGAAGACAGTAAAACTGAAAACAGTGAAAAAGAACCAGCCGACAACAGTAGAAATCACGAAATCTGATGTAACAACAGGTGTGGAGCTGGATGGGGCAAAACTCACCGTTCTTGATAAAGAAGGAAATGTTGTGGATCAGTGGACTTCTGTAAAAGATCAGCCACATGTGATCAAACGACTGACAGTTGGTGAGGAATACACCCTTCGTGAGGAAATGGCACCTTATGGTTATCTGAAAGCAACGGATGTGAAGTTCACGCTGGAAGATACCGCAGAGATTCAGAAAGTAGAGATGAAAGATGAAGTACCGACAGGACTTCTGATCATCAACAAAAATGGAGAGTTTTTGGATAAAGTGACACTTCTGGACCATGTAAAAGGTACTGTGGAGCATCTCTTTGAATATGTAACTGGAAGTCTTACAGATGTAACTTTCGATGTATTTGCTGCGGAAGATATCAAAGCGGCAGATGGTGTCAGTGAAGATTATTTCAAAGCAGATGAAAAAGTAGGAACCATTACTACGGATTCCAATGGTATTGCACAGATGGAAGATCTACCGGCTGGCAAGTACTATGTGAAGGAAGTAAAAACTGCCCATGGTTATGTGCTGGACGGAGAGCCGAGATATGTTGATCTTTCCTACCGTGATCAGGACACACCAGTCATTACTTATGATGAGAAATGGCAGAATGCCCGTCAGAAAGTAAAGGTTACGGTTGTGAAGAAAGAAAAAGATACAGACCGTGTCCTTGCAGGTGGTGTCTTCGGTCTTTATACCAGTGAAGATATCAAAAATGCAAAGGGCGAGGTACTCCTTGAGAAAGACAGTCTGATCGAGCAGCGAGTAACGGATGAAAAAGGACAGATTACTTTTACGGCAGATCTTCCGGTAGATGGAAAATACTATGTGAAAGAAATCTTTGCGCCGGACGGATTTGTTACAACAGAAGAAGTACAGGAATTTACCTTTGAATATGCCGGAGAAGACCAGGCAGAAGTAAGCTACGACTTTACTTTTGAAAATCAGCCAACCACAGTGGAGCTGTCCAAAACAGACCTGACAACAGGTAAAGAACTTCCAGGTGCACACCTGAAAGTAACGGATTCAGATGGCAATACAGTAGATGAATGGACTTCTACGGAAGAATCCCATGTGATCAAAGAACTGGTTGTTGGTAAGGAATACACCATGACAGAGACAAAACCGGCTGATGGATATGTCACTGCAGAAAGTATTACTTTCACAGTAGAGAATACAGCAGAGGTTCAGAAGCATGAGATGAAAGATGATGTGACAAAAGTAGAGATCAGTAAGACGGATATCACAGGAGAAACTGAGATTCCAGGTGCAAAACTGACGATTCTCGATAAGGATGATCAGGTAGTAGAGAGCTGGACTTCCACAGAGGAAGCACACTATATCGAAAAACTGCCAATCGGTAAATATACCTTACGTGAAGAGCAGGCACCGAAAGGATATCTTCTGACTGCTGATGTAACATTTGAGGTGAAAGATACTGGAGAAGTTCAGAAAGTGACTATGAAAGATGATACTGCCAAGGGAAAAGTGATTCTTAATAAGACAGATAAGTCATCAGGAGAACCGCTGAAAGGGGTAGAATTTGAACTCCGTGACAGCAAAGGAAAAGTTCTGGAAACCTTAAAGACAGATGCTGCCGGTCATGCAGAAAGTAGGCTGTATGAGATTGCCACATTTAAGAACGGCAAATATGATACAGCAATCAAGTATTATCTGGTGGAAACAAAAACACTGGATGGATACACACTGGATCAGACCAAGCATGAAGTGACATTTGCTTATGCGAATGACAGTACGCCGGTCGTGGAAGTCACTTTCAATCTGACAAATGAGAAACCGGAAGTTCCAGAAACACTGAACACACCGGATACACCACAGTCCCATGAAGAGACAAAAGTATCAAATGCACCAAAAACAGGTGACAGCACGAATATTTGGCTGCCGATTCTGCTTCTGGTAATCTCCACAGGAGGTATGGCAGGACTTTATATCTGCAGAAAAAGGAAAAACAAATAAGGAAATCAACGGTTATGATTGGGAGCTTCTATGTGAGGCTCCCTTTTTCATACAAAAAAATCACAGAAAGGAACAGAAAACTATGATGAAAGCAATGGAAAAAAGACAGGAAGCACGAAAAAACCAGGAGAAAACTTTAAAGAGAATGATGGCTTATCAGAAGAAAGCCGAGCAGATGGTCAGCAGAAAAAGAATGAACCATCACATGATCAGAAAGGGGTAAAAGCGTATGATGAACAGAAAAGAATTTTATGAATATGTCAAAGACAATGTAAAGGAGTATCTGCCAGAGTCGTACAAGGACGCAGAAATTAAACTGCAGGAAGTAGTTAAGAATAATGGGTTAAAGCTGACAGGAATTACCATTCCAAAAGGGAACCAGAGAACAGTGCCAACGGTATATCTGGATTCTCTTTATCAGAAATATGTAAATGGAAAAGATGCCGATTCCTGTGTGGGTGATGTAGCCGATATGCGTATTGAGGCACAGGATAAAGCAGAATTTATTGACATGGGAGTACCTGATATTTTCGATTATGAGAAAATGAAGGATAAATTGCAGGTGAGAATCTGTGACCGAGAATGGAATGAAGAACGCCTGGCAGATAAAGTGGTTACAGAACACGGAGATTTCGATGCTTATTATGCAGTAAATTTGAAAGAAAATGAAAATGGAATCGGCAGTATTCCGGTAACTATTTCGCTGATGAATGAATGGGGAGTATCTGCCGAACAGATTCAGACAGACGCAATGGCGGCAGACCAGAATCGTGGTGTTGTTCTGATGGACATGAATGAAATGGTAAAATCTATGATTTTCGGTGGAGAGTCGGAAAATCTTCTGCATGAAAAACTGGATATTGAAGCAATCGAAAATCCAATGTTCTGTCTGACAAATACACAAAAAATGAATGGTGCTTCACTGTTATTGCAGGAAGATATTCGTAAGCAGATTGGCGAGTGTCTTGGCAGTGATTATTTTGTTCTTCCATCTTCAATTCATGAGGTGCTGATTCTTCCGGATAATGGGATGCTTGAAGTACCAGAATTAAATGCCATGGTAAAAGAAGTCAATGAGACGCAGGTAGAAAGACAGGAACAGCTTTCAGATAAGGTTCAGTTCTGTGATGGAAAGACAGCAGTCATGGAAAATGCGGAACGCAGGGAAACACGTCTGGAGAAAGCGAAAGAAGCAGAAAAAGTAACCGCAAAAACCGAAGCAAAAGGTGGAATCCATGGAAAGCTGGAAAAAGCCAAGGCAGAGATCAAGGCAAAAGGGGCAGATACAATCCCAAAGGATAAGGCGAAAGACCTTGCCACAGTATTATAACGAGAAATAACGATAATTTAAGGGGACTGTGTTGAGCAGTCCTCACTTTTATATAGTAGGAGGAGAAAAGAATATGGATTGGTGTTTATATGGTGATGACAAACGAAAGGAAATGGATAGAGATTTAAAGCCGGAATATCTTTTGGATGACTTGCGGAGATATCAGGATGTATTTGGCGAAGAGTTTGGTGTAAAAGAGCTTCTTATGCTGGAGGACATCCGGGTAAAGGCTATGATTGCCGGAGCACTTGCAGATGTGCCGGAATTTCTTATTGATCAGATTGGAAAAGCAAATAACAGCAGTAATTTTCCTTCTATGACAAGGGCAATGGAACGGATTGCTGATGTTGTAGAAGAAAAATGGGAGGAAGAAAAGGAGTAGCACATGGCAAATAAATTATATGCAATGGAACAGCTGACGGAAGAGGTGGCAAAAGATGTAGCTGCCAGTCCGCAGGAATGGATGCGGTTCCTAAACACGGCATCCAGACTGTACAAATACACTTTTCCAGAACAGCTTTTAATTTATGCACAGCGACCGGAAGCAACTGCCGTAGCATCCATGGAAATCTGGAATCAGAAGATGTACCGTTGGATCAAAAAGGGATCCAAGGGGATTGCCCTGATTGACAATACTTCCAGACCGAAAACAAAACTTCGGTATGTATTTGATGTGCAGGACACTTATAAAGTGCGGAATCTTGGAAAGGATCCTCAGTTATGGAATCTTCCAATGGAAGGAGAACAGCTGGTTGCGGATTATCTGCAGGAGCAGTTATCACTGGAAGATACAGAAGGAGGATTTGCTGAAAGTCTGCATCAGGCAGCGAAGGAGAGTATGCAGGAATGGCTTCCAGATGCATTGGAAGAACTGAGACTGGATGTAACAGGGACATTTTTGGAAGAACTGGACGAACAGAATCAGGAAGTAGAATTTCGGGAACTGATGACCAATAGTGTTTGGTATGTATTACTAAACAGGTGTGGACTGGATGTACAGGAATATCTGGATGCAGAGGATTTTCGGCATATAACGGACTTCAATCAGCTGAAAGTATTAGGACATCTGGGAAGTGCAGTCAACGAGATCAGCAGACCAGTCCTGATGCAGATTGGACGATATGTTCTGAATGATCTGGAAAATGACCTGAAAACGGTTGCAAAAGAAAAAGAAGTAGCTTATAATGAATTTAACACGTTAATTCGTGAAAGTAATACAGATAACACAGAAGATAGAGAAGAAAAAAAGGAGGAAACAGACTATGAGAGAGATCAGTTACAGCCAGAACGGAGAGTATCAGATTCCGGATATCAGCCTGGAAGAGACGAGAGGAACAATCGGGAAGTACGGAATGATGAGGAAAGAGTATCTGAGAAATCACAAGATAGCCAGGTTCAACATTCTGACACTGCAGAACCGTCTGGACAGTCATCTGATGGAGATCGACAGTCAGGCAAGACAGAGAGTAGACAACCTGATGAACGAACTTCTGGAGAAAGATCCGGCACCGGACAAGATGGCAGACACAATGGCTTGGACCAAACACATGAACCAGATCAAAGCACAGGCAGAGGAGCTGGTAATTCAGGAGATTATTTACAGTTAAGCCTGTTCCCAACAGAAGAGGAACAGTTAGGAGAAATAAGGAAAGCGGCAGCTGCATTAGAACAGCCAGCCGCTTTTCTTATTTCTGATGAAGTGGTAGACGATATTCTCCGAACAGGAAGCGGACAGAAAAATACACTGTTTCACATTACTGCAAGATTGATCGAAGGTCTGGATAATGAAGAAATGCGGAGTTTTCTGAAAGATGAATATGGAACTGGTGGCAAAGGATTTACCATAGATGGTCAGAAAATCAGTATCTGGTATGACAATGATGGTATCCGTATCCGGCGAGGGGACTCTGCCAGAAGAAACTTTGACCGCATGGTTACGTGGGAAGAAGCAGCGAACAGAATTCGGGATATGTATGAGGATGGAAATTACGTGGATAATTTGATTTCCAATAATGCCATTGAACAGGAGCAGGAAGAAATGACCAATCTTCTTGCACTTCATTTTCGGGATACTTGCAGAAACTGGGAAAAGA
>OMDB01000276.1_pt1 | contig 29882 bp, 20 predicted proteins | sample 1645161 | NCBI WGS metagenome assembly OMDB01 (sample SAMEA103958135, study PRJEB25191) | human gut metagenome
CTACAAACATTAATAAAATTTAAATAGAATCATTTATATTACTATAGTTCATCGGACATTAAGGCAAGGGCTCACAAACAGGCATGTAATTAGTGCTGAGCTTTTGTGTTTAGTGTATGAGCCTTTGCTTTAATGCCCGACGCGAGACGCGTCGCCCCCATTAGTGCACGCGTTTAGTGTTAGCATTTAGTGCTTGCGTTTAGTGCAAGCGTTTAGTGCAAGCCTTTAGCACTAACGTTTAATGCTAACGTTTAATGTTAATGCCCCACTGCCACCTTGAAGGTGCGACCCTCCGTCACAGCGTCAGAGCACACAGTGATGAGGTAAGGGCCGGCCGGCAAGTTGAAAGAGTACGACACGGCAGCAGGCTGAAACTCGCGCACAAGGCGGCCCGTGGGGTCGAACACAAGCACCGCACGCAAGCAATCGTCGGGCGCGGTGGTGGCAGTGACCATGCCCCCCTGTGAGGCCCAGCAGCGCAAGGCCGTTTGCACAGGTTGGGGCGCAATGGCTTGCGATGTGAGCGCGTAGCGGCCCACCGCATTGGGCGTGAGTGTTACAGCTGTGCTGTCGGTGAGCAGCGTGTAGTGCTTGGTGTGCGCATCGTACAGGTAGAGCGGCTTGCGCAGCTGGTCGGTGCCAGCTATGCGCAGCGTGGCAGCACCGGTGGCAGGGGCCACAATGCCCAGCGGCACATTGCACAGGTCGGGCACATGGTTGATGGCAGCCGCCAACTGGCCCGCCATGGTGTAAAGTGTGAGGGCAGAGCCCGTGGTGTTGGAGTCGAACATGGCCTCAACGTCCTCACCCTCCTTAAAGTCGGCCGCGGCCCCTTTGTCCGCCACAATGCTTGCGCTGGTGGTGTGGCTGCCGCTGGTGAGCGTAAGGCGCAGCGTGGCCTCGGCCGACTGCGTCACGGCCGAGGTGAAGGGCACCGTCATGATGGGCAGAAACTCAATGTTTTGCAGCAAGGTGCCGCTCACGGGTTTGACAAAGAAAGCCGTCATGGGCGCCACCACATTGTCGGCACTGGCATCAAAGGCACACATCTGCCCGTTCTGCATGGTCCAGTATTTGGGGTAGAGCTGCGTGTTCTGGTCGAAGAAACGCTTCATGTGGAGCGACGACATGTAAGGGTTGCCCACAAGGTAGTAGCCATTGTCCTGGTGCTTGTTAGCCTCGTCGATGCTGATGACGAGGCGTCCGGTGAGCTTTTGCGGGTCGCCCACTGCGGGGTCGGAGGTGGCCAGTTGGCCTTGGCCGGTGCGTGCAGGCAGTGGCACCGTTTGGCGCTCGGTGCCATCGGCGCGGTAGTAGGCATACTGCGTGTCGGCCTTTGGCAGGCGCACCAGGGTGAGTTGGCCCGTGAGCGGTTTGTCCTCGCTCAGCAAGGCCGCGCCGCGGCCGGGGGCATAGGGCACCTTCACATCGTTGTAGCGGCTGCTCCACTGCTGCATTACGGCCAGGGTGTCGGTGCCACTGAACGAGTCGTAGTCGATGTAAGCATCGTAGTCGTTGCGCAGGGCGTCGTCGGAGTCGGTAATGACCATTGACTTCGCCTTGTCCCAGCTGCGCTGGTAGATGGGGTAGCCCGCGCGGCTGTTTACGGCGGCATTGTAGGTGATGGGCTTGAAAGCCTCGGTAAGCTGGCGGCCAGTGGCCTGCGGCACATAAAAGTCGCCAGCGTAAACCGACTTGAGCGGCGAGCTCCACATGGTCCACTCGCCCGGCTGCATCTCAACGTCCACCCACGCCTGGTTGTACTGCAAGTATTGCTGGTAGCGCAGTTCGGCACGCGGCTTGAAGTACACCTGGTCGCACGTGTTGGCATAGAAGCGCACACAGTCGTAATAGGTGCCTGTGGCCGATGTGACGGGCTTGTCGTTAAGCACCATGTAGTAGGCTATGTTGGTGGTGGCCGGCGCATTCACCGCGTTGTCAAGGTAGATGAGCAGCGAGTCGCGTGTGGCCACGGAGTAAGTGCCAAGGAAGGGAGGCTCCCCACCAGTTGGCACAATCACCTTGGTGGTGCGCAGCGGAATGAAAGCGTGCGGTGTGCTGTCGGCATCGCTGCCCGCAGTTTGCTGCAGCCCCGGAATGTCAGTGCCATAATCCTTGTAGGTGGTGCTGTACAGTTCGGCCTTGCTGGCGCGTCGCCAGTTGGCATCGTTGTTCCAGTTGTCGTTGTTGGCCAGTTGGTTGGTCCACGTCACATACTCGGGTATGACCTGCAGCGTGATGTAGGTAGTGCCCTTGCAGGTGTTGGCCGAGCCGGGGTCCTGTGTGACATCGTAGTATTGCATTTCGAGCGTGTAGTCGTAGCCCTCGTGCAGTTCGATGCCCGCAGCCTTGGCCGGTGCCAGATTGAACGACAGGTTGCGTGTGGTGGGCTGTATGGTGGGGTTTTGCACCGTGCCAAAGCTCTTGCCAATGTTGGCCGTGTTGAGCGGGTCGTTGGTGGCGCTCAGTATGAGCTGTGCCGGGGCAGTGCCGTCATTGTACGTGACAAACTGCAGGTTGTGCAGTTTGGTGCTGATGGGGCGTTGCGCGTCGGCATAGCTGTGTATGGGCACACGCAGGTATTTGCCATCAGTCTCGAGGGCGGCAACTTGGTTGAGGTCGAGACGCAGGTAGCGCGCGGTGTGTGCCCATTCGTCGGGATAGGTGACCGAGGGGAAGCCCAGGTTGAGCACAGGCCCGTCGTGGGTGAGTGTGGCCGAGGTTTCGAGCGGATAGCCGCAAATGGTGAAGTGTTGTACCGGCATGGTGCGCGTGTCGGTGTATTGTCCGGCAAGTGGAATGAGCGTAATCTTGACAATGCGGTTGCCATCGGCAGGCAGGTCGAAGGGCGCCTTGAAGGTGTTGCTTGCCAGCAGATAGAGCTTTTGCTCATACTCATTGATGCTGTTGCTTGGCACGCCCTGCACATATTGGTGCAACAGCGTGGAATCGGCCTTGGTGTAGCAGCCCTTGGTGGGCTGCAGGGTGGTGGCCTTGGGGTATTCGGCACGAAAGTTGACAAGGGCGGTGTTGAGGCCGCTCACCGCTTGGAATTCAGCTGCTGAGCCACTGAACCAGTCGAAGGGCCAGCGGCTCACCTCTATGCGTCCGCCATTTACGCCGTCGGGCAGCGACAGGCGGCCCTTCATCTGCACCATGACTGTGGTGGCGCCACACTCGGCCGAGAAGGTGGTGTTGACCGAGCCATTCTCGTCGGTCACTACGGCATCTTGCTGCACATAGTCCTGCGGTTCGCTGTAGATGGAGCACGTGGCGTTGGGGGTGCCCCATGACGATGGTTCGTACACCTCCACCCCGTTGACAATGCGGCGCCGCGGCGTGGCTATCGACACATAGTACTGCTTGTGGGGGTCGAGATTGAAAAAGCGGTCGGCCAGTATGAGGTGGTAGTATTCGTTGGCATCTACGTACAGGTTGCGGCGGTTAAGGGTGTCGGTGCTGTGCACCACAATGGCGCCATAGTCGTGTGTGTGGCCGGCATTGTAGGTAGAGTCGCCATACGCCGTGTTGACCGGTAGCCCCGTGTCGGCATGCACCAGCCGCCAAAAGAGCGGGCGTGTGATGTCGGTGGTGGCGTCGGTATAGTTGGGCAGTTCGAGAGCGTCCTTCACTTGGCCGTACACCATGGTGAGTTTGAGTTTGGCGCCATTCTCGCGGTTTTTGCAGATGTCGGCATCGTCGCTTTGCTGCAGCACCTCAATCTTCGGGTTTTTAACGTAGATGCGTATGTCGTCAATGGCAAAGTCGTTGCCATCAGTGCTGGCTCCCTGATTGTCGACGGTGATGTAAAAGTGTGAATACTTTTCGGGGTGTGTGCCAGTTGCTATTACCGAGAAAGCAAACACTTGGTACCACCGGCCGGTTTCGGTGGCACCTACCGACTTGAAATCGCCCGAGGCAAACGACTGTATGAGTTGGCTCTGCTTTTTCCCCGTTTGTTGGTCGATGGCCTCGCCGTAGAGTTTGAACATGAGCTGTGGCGGCGCGGCAGTCATAGCAGTCATGTTGGCAATGTTGATAGCGGCAATGACGGTAGAACCTTCGCACAAGTTGGCATCGAAGTCGGTTGAGATAATGGGGCGTGCCTCGTCGGTTGCATCAAGGTATACGAAATAGCCGTATTGTTTGCCGCCTGTGCGGTAGTAGGTGGCATCGTAAAGCGTTCCAGAGGCATAGAAACAGTAGTTTCCCTTGACGTTCTTTGAGGCAACGGGGTCGTTCATTGACTTTATAATCACGTAGTCGCCATGGTAGGGCGAGTATTTGTACCACTGATTCATCCAGTCAGAATTAAGGTTCATTTGTGACGTGAGCCCGGGGTACACAAAACCATAGTAAGTGCGGTTCCAGTCTAACGGTTGGTTCCACTGGTTGTTGTAGGCATCGCCATTGACGTATATTTTGTCAGGCTTGTTATAATTCATGCCCGCCATGTCGTCGAAGCTGATGTCGGCCACTTGGGTGTAGTTGCGTTCGAGCACGGCGTGTGTGCGGTTGTAGTCGAGGCTGTCGATGTCCTGTGGAGCAGATCCTGCACGGAAGTAGCAGGTGTAACGTGCCACAGGTGTGGAGTGTTTGGTGGTGGCAGTGTGGCTGTCGTAGTCGTTGACATAGGCCAACACATAATAGGGCTGCCCTATGGCCATGCTGCTGATGGTGTGCACGTCTGATGAGGGCTGGCCAAGACCGTCGCTCACGGGCCTGTATTCGCCTTTGAACGATTCTATGTTGATATTGATGTCATATCGGCCTTGGAGCATGCCCTCGGTTCCTTCGGTATTTTTCAGTATGTGGTAGTAGTATTTAGTGCCGATACGTTTGATGGCCGTCCATGTTACCGTTTTGCCCTGGCATAGCGTGGTGCCGAAGTGGCTCTCCTGTGCCGGGGCAGCAAAGTCGGTGTTGGTGTAAGGGTAGAAGTAGTACATGCTCAAGTCGCTGATGGCCATGCGCAGGGTGATGTCGCCCTTGTGGCCATTGTACAGGCCGAGCGTTATGTGGCCGTTGTCCTCGTAGGCAGTGCCAGACATGAGGGCTTTTTTGATGTTGTCGGCAATATCGGTGGCAGGGCGCACCTTGAACAGATAGCGCAACGAGAGCGTGGGCTCGTATTTAACGTCAGGGTCTGTGCCGGGGTAGTCCTTATAGCGACTCACATCGCAAGCCACGTCGGTGCCGGTCCAACCGCTTGTAGGGGTGTTGAACATTACAGAAGCCACATTCTCAACCGTGGCCCACTCATTATAGCCAAGTTGATATTTGAACAGGCCGTATGACTGGTCGTGGTCGTCATAACATGGCTCCTCGAGTTTGTAGCCAGTGTTGTTGGTGGTACTGATGTAGGTGCAGGCGCGGTCGGTGGCATTGTCGTACCACCTCCAATATCCAGTCGGCTCGATGGAACTGGTAGTCTCGTCGCTGCCATCATGGCTGGCTATGGGTACGATAAGTTTGCGTTTCTCGCCGGGCTTAACGTAGTATTGGTAGGTCCATTGCGCCACTTGTTGGCGGCCGTCTTTCAATCCTTCGGGGACATAGTTGTAGGCATAGCCCGAGGAGTGTTGGAAAGTGTAAGGCTTGTAAGTATATTCTGTCACCGAGCTCCATGCCACGGGGTCTTGTGCCACAAAGTAGTTGGGGTATTTGGTGTTGACATTGACAAGATTACCAGCTACCAGGCCAGTGTTATTATCGCTATAGAGACGCACCACTTTGATGTCGCTGGGCGTTTTGCCTGCTGGCAGGGTAATGCGCAAACTTTGTGCGTTAGTAGTAGCTGAAGTGCGTGAGTAGAATGTTTGGCCTTGTGGCGTTTTGTAAAATGCCCCCAAAATAGGCCATAAGGTGTTGACAGGTGCTATGTAGTCTTGGCTGTTTTCAATCATCTGCCCTGTGGTGCGGTCAACCAGATACAAGCGTGAGAATTTATTGTTCCCAGCATCGGCTGTTATCTCAAAGTACGTGGCATTCTTACTGCAAGTGAAACTGGCTTGGTTAGCCTTTAAGTGCGAGGCGTCGGTTGTAATATAGCAGGCTCGGGCATTAGTCTGGTCCACCAGTCTGAAACTGTATTTGAGCTGGAACTTGGCGGGTTCGGCCGTTACGGCACCGTTGGCAGTGGTGAGGGGGTTGGTGTTGTCAATTTTGGCAATGAGCGCCACCACCTTTTGGCCCACAGTGCCGGCATTCTTGTAGTTGAGATCGAGAATGGCGGCTTTGTTGGCCGAGTTAAAAGGCGTGGTGGTGAGCGTGTTGCACCAATAAAGGCACTGCGTGTCGGTAATGTGCCCCTTGTCGGTGGTGGCAGGGGTGAGTTTGCCGTCGATGTTGGCCAAGGTGCCGTCGGCATTTTCGATGTACCAACGTATGTAGAGCGACTGCCCTGAGGCGTTCTCTTTCAGTCCTAAATCGGCCAGTATATTGGTATAGTATTTGCTGAGTTTGATGGCCGTCACGTCAGTCTTAGTTTCGGCTATAGAGCCAGATGCCACATTATTGAGGTGGGCATGCGCCACGTTGGCATCGGCTACAGCCGTCACGCTCCAGGCACGGACTGTGGCGGTGTGGAATAATAGCAACAATAGTAATGACAGACGTATGGTGAGATGCTTTGTCATAATGGTTTAGCGACTATACAATGATTGTTATGGACGCACGATGCGCACACGGCACACAAGGGTGCGCCCCGTGGCGTTGTGGGTGAGGTAAAGTGTGTGGTAGGCCTGGCCGGTGGCGGTGCCAAAGGTGCCGGTGATGTAGCGGCCACGGGCGAACCATGAGGGGGCTGCGGCATAGAAGCCGGCCGGCGGTGCGGCAGGGTAGGTGTCGGTGCTGAAGCTGCTGAATGTCCAGTCGGCCACGGGCACGGCCGCACCATTGTCAAAACGTGTGACTTTGGGGGTGAGGCGGAACTCGCCGCCGGCGTTGAAGGTGCAGGTGAATGTGCCGTCGGCCTCCTTGACCGAGCAGGGCAGCACGCCAATGGCGGGAAAGTCGAGCGGTATGAGGTCGAGCTTGATGTTTTGCAGGATTATGGGTATGATGCGCCAGTCGTTGCGGGCAATGAAGTGCCAGTTGCCATTGTCGTTGCTCACCACGCTGTAACGTTGCTGTGTGGTGGTGCCGTCGGCCATGGTGAGTCTCACGGTGAGCATGAATTGGCCAAAGGGGTTGGCGGGGGTGGTGCACTCGTTTACGTAAAGTGTTTTCCCGATGCTTGCGTTGTTGGCCACGGCTTGGTTCAGCACCAGATTGTATACCTGCTGTGGCTGTGTGCCGTTGAGGCGCGGCTGTTGCACCACTTGCGTGTTGGCATCGGTGGGTGTGGCCGAGGGGAACAGCATGACGTTTTGCACGCTGCTGGAGGCCGGATTGGCGCTGAGGCGGTCGATGCTGATGGTGTTGAGGGTGATGTTGTCGCCGGTCTTGTTGGTAATGTTGAACTGCAGTTTTGCCAGCATGCGCACCACGTAGAGTGTCTTGGTTTTTTCGTTATCCTCCCTGGTAAGGCTCATGTGGCAAATGCCTGTCATGGGTATGCCTTGTGCGCGGCCCGTGGCATCTTTGGCTTTGGGGTCGAAGCCGTTGCCGTCGATGTGCCAGGTGGCCGAGGCTATGTCGGGCATGGTGCCGCCCTTGGCAAATGTGTGCCCAGTGGCCTGCTGGAGTTGCTTAAGGGAGATGTTGGCAAAGGAGTAGAATGTCTTGTTTGAGGCGGTGGTTCGCAGATTGGTGGCCACTTTGTCGGTCTCAACGTTATTGGGGCTGGGGCTGTGTGTGAACACCTGTTCGATGGTGTGGTCGGCGTCGTTGACCATGATGACCACCCAATTCTCGATGAGTTCGTCGCCCTGCTCGTAGTTCCAGCCTAATGTGGGTGAGGCGCTGGCCTTGCTTTGTGTGTCTTTGCTTTGTGTGTCTTTGCTTTGTGTGGCAATGCGCAGAGACAGCTTGATGGGTGTGCCGTCGGTAGCAGGGGGCGCTATGGGGTCGCTGCTGCAGGCCGCCAGTATGATTGACAATAATAGTATGCTGAGCAGGTGTTTCATTGGGCTTTACTTATGAGTTGGTTGACGGGGTGACGAGTTGACGAGTTAACAGGTAAGTTAGTATTGGCTTTACATAATAATATCGCCGTGTTCGTAGCGCTGCCAGGGCACCACACGTATTTGCAGCGTGATGTTGAAGTTGTCGGGGGTGCGGGTAATTTTCCTGATGCGCACGCGGTAGATGTTGTTGCGCACGATGCCGTAGGCCAGGGGCAGGGCCAGGTTGGGGTTGGTCGGCGTGTCTGAAGAACGGTGGCGAATGTCAAAGTCGTAGACACGGTCATAAGCCTTGCTCTCCTCGCCGTTAGGCAAGTAGGTGCCGAAGAAGCGCAGCCCCGTGGCGTAGGTCCTGACATCGCTGCTTTGCTGCAAGGCCACGCTGAGCGTGTTCTCGGCGGTATAGGCCACTATGTAGTAAGGGTTGGCAGCATCGTCGGGGTTGGCGTGGTTGCCCTGCCGCACTTGGTATATGGTGCGCAGCTGGACACCGTTCTGCGGCAAGGCATTGTAGCGGTTCAGCGCCACGTAGAACGCGTTGTAGGCTTCGGCCGTGGTGGCCGGGTTGCCTTTGTGCAGTGTGAGCGGGTCGGCCACATAGCATGGTGTGCCGCTTTCGGTGCTCTCGCCGCCAAGGTAGATGACACCGCCCGTGGGTGCCTGTGTGGTGGCGTCGGCAGCCATGCTCTGCTCGAACAAGGTGCTTTGCTGCGTGATGTTGTAGGGCTCTACAAACTTGAGGCGGAACTTGCTGCTGGTGGCAGAACCGTTGGGATCGGTAACGGGATATTCGTAGTAGATGGTGCCATCGGCCGCCCTCTTAAGATAGGCCGCATCGGGCACAAAATCAATGCGGGCGGCCAGGCGATCGAGGTCTATGGGCTGGCCGCTGGTTGTGGTAAAGGCGTCGTTGGCCGTGCCAGCATGGGTGCTGCCCGTGCCCACTATTATTTGCGCGTTGGCGGCCGATGTCATGACAAAGTCCGATTGGCGTTCGGGCCAGGCGGTGCTTTGGTCGGCATAGATGTTGTTGGCCCAGGGTGTGCCATTGTATATTTGTGTGCGCACATCGGCCAGAGTGTGGCCATCGAGCGCGGCATAGTTGGCATTGGCCACCACCAGTACGTTGTATGTGCCATACTCCATGTTGGCAGGCAACAACCGGCTGCCGGTGGTGTAGGTGGTGGCGCCAAGCGGCTGCACGTCCCAGCAAAAGGCCCGCACGGTCACCTTGTCGGCATTGGCCGCATTGATGCCGCCTTCAGCCCCCTTGAAGAGTATGATGGTGATTTGGCTGATGCTGTTTTCGCGTGGCAGCCCCTCTTCGGCAGCAGTGGCGCGCTGCTTGCGTCCTGACGCCACTTGCACTTGCATACGCACATAGGTGTTGGGTCCCACCACCGGGGTGGCGGGACCGGCAGTGTCGTCGTGGCAGGCCGACAGAAGCAGCCAGGCTGTGCAGAGCAATGTAAGGTGATATGTCAGTAATCGCAGTTTCATTTGTCAGGTGTAATGATGTGGATAGTAGAGGGGGCTAAATGTCCTCGTTCTGAATGCGCACAGCCCATGAGAGGACGCCAATTTCGATGCTTGCATAGCTCCAGCTGCCGCCCTTGAGGTAGAACGACAGACGGTAGTCGTAGCCGCGGTCGAGGAACTCCTGTGCCGTGTAGTTACGTTCGGCCGACGAGCGCAGACGTTGCAGAAAGTCGGCCAGGTCGATGCGCACCACGTTTTGCTGCGTCCTTTTGTTGTAAATGACAAGCTGTGCGTTGTGTGCGGCGTCGGCACCGCTGTGGTAAATGATGCGCGAGGTCATGAAATCGGCGTGTGCCATGCGGCCGGGAGCCTGCGTGTTGTTAGTGTTCGGGTAGGTAGTGACGGAGGCAGTGTTGATGGGGTCGGTGGTGTTCCACGTGGCGTATGGCGTGTAGCGGAGCGTGGTACGCTCGTCCACCGTGTTGTAGCCGTCCACCGCGGCGTTGCGGTCGGTGATGGTAAACGTAAAGTCGTTCACGTCGAGGCCGGCCGGATTGTCAAGGTCGCGCAGCGTGATGTTAATCTGCTTTGTGTCGCGCACCAATGAGCAGGTGTCGGCCTGTGTGGCAAGCTTGTCGTTGTAGCGCACCGTGACGGGGCGGGCCGACTGTCCCACCCACAGCGTGTCGAGTGGCAGGGCAGCGTTGTCAACCATCATGGTGTCGGCCACCCCGCTTATAGGCTTGGCGGGCAGGGCAATGCGCAACGTTTGCAGATTGTCGCTGGCCGACTGTGGTGCCAACACCTTGAAGCGTGCGCCCGCTGTGGCCTGGCATTCGGCATAGGGCCGCTGAAAGGCTACAGCTTGGTATTGGTAAGTGCCGGGAGCTATGTCGAAGTGTACGCAGAAGTCCTTGCTCTTGAGCGGCTGTGCAGCAGCGGTGTTCTGCACGGTGCGCTGTTCGAGATAGTGGCCGTTGGCATCGAACAGATAAACGCTCACTGCACCCACGTGGTCGGTAAACATGTCGGCGCGCTGCAGGTTGTAGTTGTATTTGAAGTGTATGTCAAGCCCTTGCGGACAAGGGGGCAGGTCTTCCTTCATGTCGGCACATGAGGCCAGACCTGCTGCGGTGGCCAGCACGATGAGGGCTTTGCTGAGTAGGTGTGTCATCTCAATTTGGTGTGGGGTGTGTATTGTATGTATGCTGTGGCCGCACGGTTGGCGGCGCGTAGTGTCGGTATTGGTGGCAGCGCATTGTGTAATGGTGTGGCTGCAGAGGCAATATCCCGCTGTATTTTGCCATGCGCCCAGCGGCAGGGCGTGGTGTGTGAGTATAGAAAAGCATTGGGGGCTCGCCATGAGCCGTGGGCTGTATGGTGAGCCCCCAATGGTAAGGTTATAAATTAGAGGTCAGCATCTTGAGTGTGCTTGCTCCATGAGAGTACGTTGATGCTTACAGAGATATAGTTCTCAAGCACATCGTCGGGGTCGTTAGTGAATGCGGGTATGGTGGCATCGCCAAGTGTCTGAATACTGTTCACGCTGATGTCGTACCAGTTGTTGCGCACTACGCCGTAGCGGCCAAGGAACCAACCATCGCTGGCACCCGTGCTGGGATTCGGATATATTAGGCTGTTGACGCCGGGTTTTACGTCCTGTCCTTCTACATTCCAAGGTGTGTCGCTGTCGCCAAAGTGTTTGATGCGCACGGCATAGTATGCCACGCCGCCTTTGTAGCGAACGATGTTGGGCAGAGCCTTATCGAGTTTGGTGGTGAAGCTTTCAAGTTTCTCCTCAGTAGCACCGGGTGTGGTGGTCTTGCCCTTAAAGGTGGCCTTTGTGATGGTAGTTTCACCAGCCTTATCGGTGTCGAATGTGATGTCGAATGAAGCATCTGTGGCGTGCTTAGCAACCCAATCCTTTACGTCAGATTCCTGAAGCAGAATGTTCTTGAGACGTTCGGTCAGAGAGGCTTCGGTGTAAACAACCTCCTTGTTGCCGTTGACGGTGTAGAGGTCGGCGCCGTAAGTAGTTTCGCCAGGTGCAGACATTTTAACACCAAGTACCACGCGGGTAGTTTGGTCTTGATTTTGATCCGTTACCTTGAAGGTGTTCTCGTTGCAATACTGCGGGTGCTCGTTGCCAAAGTCTGTGCTCATCGTCATGTTACGGTTGTAGTTGGCAGCACTGGCGGCAGTGGTAGCATATTCGGGGTCTTGGGCAAATGCCGTGCGGTAAAGCTTGTTGGCGTCAGTAGCGTTGGGGTTCACCGGTGTGCTCCACACAAAGCGGTACTTGCTGGCGTCTGCAGCTGTAACCTTGTTGGAATTGATGCTGTTCCAACTCTTGTCATACTGGCGCACGATGTAGCTCTTCTTGTTGGTGTTGTCCACCACCCAGCTGTTCAGCGTGTAGCTTATATTCTTGTTAACCTCGAGTTTGCCTTCCGTGCCCTGCTGTACAGTCACCTTGGCTACGGCACGTTCTACATAAATCTCGGCAGCGGGCTTCGACTTGGCCTCGGCCTCGGTAGTGTAGATGTTGTTGGTCACGTCGGCCAATGTCTTGACTTCGGCATCGGTGTCTGGGTCGGTGGCGCCGCCTGGTTTGGTGCACAGCGGGGCATTGGTCATGAATATGCCGTTGGTCGCCACGTTAGCGGCAAAGGGTGTCTTACCGTCGGCGCTTGTGCTGGCAATGGCCTTCGAGAAGTTGATGAAGTTAGCAGCAGATTTGTAAGCTGCAGCGTCCACTTTAGTATCGTCAAATTTCAGCTGATTGCCATCGACGGTAAACAAACCATTGTTGTTGAGCACCACCAAAGCGTAGAGCTTTTTGCCGGTTTGGGGCTTCGTGTCGTTGGCAAAGGCAATACGCTTTGTGAGCGTCACGTGGTTGTTGTCGTTGCCCACCGCCTCAAAATCGCTGTTCTCGAGTTCGTAGGCGCCTTTGAAGCTGGCTGCACCTTCATTGTCAGCGTCCCCCTCAAAGAGCACGAGGTAAGCGTTCTTGATGCCGTACTCGTTGGCCAGACCATCGTCGAGTGTGGCGCGGCTGCCGCGGTTGTTGTCGGTAGGCAGGTTGAGGCTCATCTTGACAAAGCCTCCCTTGCTCAGGTCGATGGGGGTTGACCCACCATTGTCTACTACATTGTCGCTGCTGCAAGCACCTAATGCAAGGGTGGTGGCAAGAGCTAAAGGTAAATAAATCTTTTTCATAAGTCTTATGTAAAGTTTATATAGAGTGCTTAATTGGCAGCTGTAATGAGCGTCAAATTGCGTTTGGCCTCGTCGGAGCCGTTGGCGGCAGCCTGCTCAAAGAGTTGTTGAGCCTGTGCCAAATGGCCTTGAAGCAGGGCCAGCACGCCGCGGGCATTGATGGCGGCAGGCGTTTGGCCGGCACGCTTGAGGTAGCTCCCGGCGCGTGTGATGTCGGCCTGGCGCAGTGCCACGCTTGCAGCGTTGAGGTTGGCTTCGGTGTCGGCAGGATAAATGTTGGCAGCGGTTTCAATCACCTCGTTGTACTGGTCGCTGCCCGGCTCGTAAAGGGCCGCAATGCGGTACATTTTGGTGAGCGAGAGCAGCCTTGGCTCTGTGCTGATGAGGGCAGCGGCCTCGCGGTCGCTCATGGGGCGTATTTTGTACTTCACCTCATAGTCGGAGTGGCGCAGGTAGGGGTAGCAGGCGTTGAGCAGAATGCTGTAAGCCTCGGGGTAGCGCTGCTTGAGCTGGGCATCTTTGGCGTCGGGGTCCATGTCGGCACGCACAATGCCGAGCAAAGCCTGCTTGTCGGCCATGTTGCTGCGCACGATAAAGGTGTCGAGCCCTGCCCAGTCCTCGGGGGTGAAGTCTACATGATACGTTTGGGCCGGTATGTCGTACTGGTTGCGCACATACTCCTTGAGCGTGGCAGCGCGTCCTTGTGCCAGGCGGGCATTGTTGGTCCACGACCCCTCGGGCGAGGCATAGCCGTGAATGCTGATAGAGGTGATGCTCACGTTGGGGTTGTGGCGCACGGTGTCGATGGTGCTCATTATTTTGTGCAGCTCGGCCGCATTGTTGTGGTAGTCGGGGTGCAGTTCGGTGCGGTTGACGGGAAAGTCGAGGTAAGCCTTGCCCTGCAGCGAGAGCACGGGGTCGTCGGCACTGACGGCGGGCATCACGTTGGCCAGGGCACACTTGCGCTCCCAATGCGGATTGATGTCGACGGGTGTGCCGGCACTGTTGCCCACCAGATTGCCGCACCCGCAGGTGTCGGTGGCAATGCGCACGGTGGCGTCGTTCATCCACGGCTCGAGGTCGATGGCCTCGCGGTAGTTGTAGCATTGTGTGGTGCCGTTGTGGCGCTGCAGCTCAATGGCGTCGGGGTAATGCTTGTTGCCGTTGCGCAGAAATACGTAGTGCTGGCGGCGTCCGTTCACCATGATGGAGCGCAGCGTTTGTGTGTGGCCGTGCTTGTCCTCAATGACGGGGGTGAACACCAGCGTTTGGTTGGAGCGTATGCGCATGCTGTCCATGGTCATGCGCCAGGTTACCACCAGCGACTCGCCGGCCGGCTTGGCCATGGGGCGTGCTGCAAGCTGGTGCATGCTGTTGCCTTGGGCACAGGCGGCCAATGGTGCGAGTGCCAGGAGCGATGTGGCTATGATGTGTTTGATTGACATAAGTTGCTGTTTGATAGTAAGGGGGTTGAGGTGGTTGTGGCAGGCGGGGCGCATTGGGCCGGGGCTGCACACCAAAATGTGGCTGTGCACGTGGTGGCGTCAGCGTTTAGAACACGTACATCAGGCTGAACGCCAGTTTGTCGGGGCCGAAGTAGTGCTTGTGTCCGCTCTCCTCGGTGGTGCCGCATTCGGCGCAAGGGTAACGCTTGTAGCTGATGTACTGATAGCCCACGCCGAGCGATGCCTCGAGGTTCCAGTGCCGGCCCAATATCCATTGGTAGCCGTAGGTAAAGCCACCCCCGGCGTTCCAGCCCTCGTAGCGTTTGTCGCGCAGGTCGGAAGGCCAGTTGTAAAAGGGCAGTTTGAAGCGCACCTTCTGCATGTCGAACTCGCCGCCCATGGCGTGCACGCCAATAAAGTGGCCGTTAAACTTGGAGCAGGGCCACCAGCGGTACTCGCCGAGCAGTTGCCAGTGTTTCCACATCTTGTCGTTGTTCAGGGGGTGTTTCCACAAGTTGAGGCCGTAGAGCACCTGCATGGTGCTTTTGCGGCCCAGGCCCAGCTCCACACCGAGGTTGGGCGTGAGGGTGGCGTCGTACAGCAGATTGGTTTTGACGGCCGCGTGTTGTGCGTTGAGGTTGAGGCAGAGAATGCTGGCCAGCATCAGTGCCCCCAAGCGTTGCAATATGCGTTGTTTGAGGTTCATACGTGTTATCCTTTGTAGGTGTTCTGCGTGCGTTTGTTCTGCGTGCGCGTTATACTTATAAAAAGGAATGCAAAATTACTAACCTGTCACGTTTTATGAATGCAACAAATGTTGCGAAATGGCGTAGATACTGTGCATCATTATGCGTGATTAGCAAAGTTTATACATTGGGGGGGGGTAAAATGTCAGCTCCGCCTTACAAAACATTTTAGAGTAATTTGTGCAAAAAATAAGAGCGGACTTGCCGCAAACTCCGTTGTACAGAGTGTTGCAGCAAGTCCGCTTGCTATGGTGTGGTGCGCAAAGATTTAGCGCACTACTTTGCGTCCGGTGTTGGTTATGAGCACCCCCTTGGCAGCAGCGCCTGCACGGCGGCCACTAAGGTCGTAGTAGATGGTGGGTTGCTTGGGTTGGGCACCAGTGGTGGTAAGCTGGCCCACAGCCGTACGATAGTCTGTGGTGTCAACCGCCGCAATGCCGGCATTGACAACCTTGTTGGTGGCCACATTGATGAGCAGGGCCACCACATCGAGTTTGGTCTTGTTAAACTTTACGGGGTTCAGCTTGTCGGGCGTCACAATGGCGTCAAGCTCAAATGTGGCCGCAGCCTGGCAGGGCTTGTAAGCCTCCAGGGCATTGGGCAGTGCCACGTCGGTGCCGAGTGTGCGGGTAGTGGCAAGCACCACATCGTCGTAGTCGAGGCCGGCCACCTTGTCGGCAGTGCCAAGGAAGGGGGCAAACTCCGGCTCTGGAAATATGTCGGCGGTGGCATTGTTATAATAGTTCTCCTGCACCCAGCCATTGCCCGTGCCGCTCAGACCGTTGCCCACGAGTACAAATTCGACCTTGTAACCCGCATAGCTCATGGCGCGTGTTGAGGTGATGTCGGCTTGGGCAGTCACCTCCTTGCCGTCGGCCGAGAGCCTGGCTTCGACAGCCACGTCGACAGGCACATACTGGTTGGCATAGGCCAGCCACTCCCGTTCAATGTATAATGGGTGGACGCCTTTTGAGTCGGACCCGAAATAGGGGTCGGTGGTGCCGTGACGCTCAATCGAGGCTATGGGGTAGCCGGTTACTGAAAGCGGAAACTGCTCTTGCGTCATGACCATCATGCTGTCGTTGAAGTGGTAGGCCAGTCCCACAAAGCGGTCGGGGTGCAGGCGTTTCATGGCCTTCATGGCAACGTAGCCGCGCGGGCAGTTGCCGCACCAGGTGCCTGTAAACTCCTCGACGACGGGACGGTGTGTGGGTATGAAAGCGCGTGCGTCCACCTCGAAGGCGGTGGGTGCTGCTGTGCTTGAGTTGGGCTGCCCGTTCACCTTGCTGATGTTGATGGTGGCGGGGTAAGTGCCGTCGGCCCCGATGGCGGGCAGGCTGACGGCTACTTGGGTGCTCTTGCCAAATTCGCCCGGCAACTGCTGTCCGGCGGGCAGGTCGCAGTGTTGGGTGAGCGGTGTGCCGTTGACGGTGTAGTCGATGTCGAATGACTGCACGCCATTGGCGCCGTAGTTGGCCACTGTGACGTTGGTGGTGGCCGTTTGCCCCGTGATGGTGTAGATGGTGGCGGGCAGACTGACAGAAGCGCTGTTGGCTGCCACGCCGTCGATGCGTACCGTCATGGCCAAATTGGCCACGTCGGACTGGTCAACCCATTTGAGGTACTTCTTGGTAGAATGTATCATAAATCCGCCCTCGTTCTGGCTTTCGCACACAATCAGCGGATTGGCCGCATTTTGGTCGGTGCCAACGGCATTGATGGTGAAGGTGTAGCCCACATATACGCCACCCTCGGTAATGGTGTATGGTTGGTCGAGGGGTATGTAGGTGCTGCTGAAGGCCAATGCGGTGTCGGCGGGTTGTGTGCAGATGTCGGGCACATTCTGCTTTTTGCCGTCGATGGATTGGAGCGTGAGTTTCTTTGACAGCCACACTTTAAGGTTGCTGACAGCCGTGGTGTGTGGTATGCTGATAATCACCCCCTTGATGGTGGTGCCCGTGAGAGCCGGCTGATTGATGTGTATGGCCACGTCGTAGGTCTCCTTTTTGCCCGACCCGGTTTGTGCCAGGTCGGTGGTGCCGTCGTAGTAACTGTAGTCCATGGTGGTGGTTTGTGCCACAGCCACGGGGCCTGTGCAAAGGATCATGAGCAGAACGGCAAGACAGGTGTGTAATAGTTTCATGTGTGTGTGGTGGGATTAAAGGGTGGGGCCGGTGTGTGATGCTTAGAATTTAGAAATCAAGCACATCAGCACCACTCATTAAGAGATTTAAGAAGTCCGGGAGCCGGCATAAGGCTCCCGGACTTCCCAATATGTATGTGTCGTAATTCAGACGTGCGGCTTACTTGAACAAGCGCTTGCTTGTAGTGATGGTACCGTCGGCCAGGCGTGTGGTCTGAATGAACAAACCCTTGCCAGGACGGCTCACACGGCGACCGCTGAGGTCGGTGTAGGTGACACCAGCCACCTTGCCGGTTTGAGCCACATTGCTCACAGCCGAGGGGTCCTCGTCGGTGGCGCTTATGTAGGTGATGGCCGACTTGCGCACTTCGCCACCACCCTTGTAAATCATTTGTACACCGATGCGGTCGATGCCCGTGACAAAGGTGTAAACCTGCCACATGCCGGCATAATTGACAAAGTCGAGCATGTCGCTGTAGGTGAAGGGTATTTCGGTGGTTTCGTAAGGGAACAATGTATAGTCATCGGGGTCGATGGTCAGAACATCGTCGTCGAGGTAGATGCTGTAGTAGAGTTTGTTAGCATCGAGAATGTAGCCGTCGGCGTCGAACTCGCTGGGTGCGAAGGCCAGCAGGCCGTAGCCGTACTCCTCGCTGAAGGGCATGTACGACATGGTGCTTGCGTCTACGGCAAGCGGTGTGGCGGCCTTTTCGGTCCATGGCTCAATGGTGGCGCCGTCGTAGGTGAACACCTGGTTAAATATTTTGTAACCCTGGTTGGCCACAAAGGTGCTGTCGGTGCTGAGTGTGCCCTTGTCGGCATCGTAGTCAAATGTGATGGCATCGGCCAGTGTGAGGCTCTCTATTGAATCCCCAATCTCGCTGTCCCACACCATGCTGTGCGACACGGGTTCGAAAAAGGCGTAGCTTGCTGTCACAGAGTCGAGGCCCATGTACTGGTGGCCGCTGAATGTGGCCTTGTTGCCACTGATGGTGCCCTTGGCCCAGCCTGAGGGAATGTTTTCGTTGAGCCCGGCAATGTAGATGTCGTTGCCCTCGCGCACGGCTTTCTTTACGCGGCCGTACATCTGTCCTGAGTCGTAGTAGGTGATGCTCATCTGGGTGGCTTTGGTCTCGTCCTTGGGTGCAACGGGCTGTTGGTCGAACACAGTGTACTGCTGTATGTAGTCGCCATAGCCATACCATTCGCCCTCCTCGGTACACATGCCAAGCAGCTTGCTGTCCTGTGTGGTGTTGACAAGTACGATGCTGTCGTTGCGCCACACGTATTTCACGGTCTGGCTCGTAGAGTCGGGCTTGAAGGTGGTGTAGGTTTCGCCGTCCTGTTCAACCTTGACGGGCACGAGTTTGTAAAGCCAGGCGTCGGTGCTCATGCCGTCGTACTCCTCGTGTACAAACTGCTGCGGCAGTTTTACCTCGATGGTGTCGCCAGTGGTGCGTTCGCCCTTAATCCATTCGTCAGAATAGTAGGCCCCGATGGGGTTGTTGATATATATGGTCTTGTTGTCGGGAGCCTCGACTATTTTGCCCCAAATGCCGTCGAACGGCAGTTGGGCTTCATAGCCCATCATGTCGACAAAGCTCTCGCCCGAAAAGTAGAAGTTGGCGTGGAGCTTGCCTTCGGGCTGGGCATCGATGATGGGGGCTGTGGTAGTGGTGCCGGTAGTGGAGGCTATGTTGAAGCGCTTGCCCGATGCGGCAGTGCTGCCCAGCTTGACGGCCGGACGGAAGTTAGACTTTTTGGCCAAAGCTATGGCTTGCTTGGTAGGGGTAAGGCGCACATTGCGCGTGGCGGCGGTTTGTGCGGTAGCAGCCGAACTTGCTATAAGGGCTGCTGCAAAAGCTGTGTAGAGATGTCTCATAAGCTGTGTTATTTTGGTAGTTGTAAGGAGCTCTTAATTGTTGTATTGTATTTATAATGAAAGCAAGGGTAGTACGTCAATAGATAATATGCAAGTATTTTGCACGATTATTTTGTAAAATGTAATTATTTTGGCGTTTTGTAGTGCTTGTGGTAAGCAGTATGCCTGATTGTGCCCTGGCCGCGAATGCCTGTGCCGCTGTTTGCACACTTTTGGTGTTGGGTGTGGCTCTTACGTGTCGCGTGAGGTGCCCTTTTGGGTTCGGTGGGAGTGATTTGTCTGTTACGGGAGAGCGTTTTTCATGTTACGGGAGAGCGTTCTTCTTGTTACGGGGAAGCGTTCTTCTTGTTACGGGAGGCAGACTTTTCTGTTGGACGAATAGATTTTTCTACCTCCCGTAAGTGTTTTTCAGCTTTTGCGCAAGTGCATTTAAGTCCTCTCACAAGTGTTCTTATGTATTCTTGCAGGTGGTTTTCTGTGCTCCTACAAGCGCATCACGTTCTTTGCATGAGCAGTTGGCATGTATGCAAGCAGGGCTTCTCCCCCGCCCCACCCTGCCCTGCTGTGGCGCCGTATGGTGAGGCTGTCAGGTGCTAAAAAAGCGGTATAGAAATCTGTATGTCAGAATTTCTATACCGCTTATCGAAAGGTCTCCATATCGTTTGCATGACGCAACTGCATGCGTTTTTGTTATTGTAGTTTTGAAACAATATGTCTTCTATATACATCCATGCCCGAATCCTTGAGAACCTCGGTAACATGAGCTATACGCTGGTGTTGGTTGGCTTTTGCATCGTCGTAATGATTATCTTCAGCAATATCCATACGCCTCTTCCCTGTTACGGGTAGATACTCGTCCCAATAAACAGGCACTTGGTGCGTTCTTCCGTCCCCGCCCCATTTAGTTATGTAAGAGATGCGCTGTTCTACACGGTAACCATAAGCATAAACGGTTACCGACGAACTATCTCCTGATGTCTGCTCCTTTTTTGTTTTCAATATGCAGTCGGTAACACATCGGGGGTGCTTAAAGTGGTCTTGTCCCCAGAAGTTGGCAAGTGCCTCATGCTCCCAAAAGGCACTATGGCGCTGCATGTCACGTCCGTAGATATTCTCTTGCGACCTTATTTGTTGGTACATGGGTACGCACAGCAATGGAGCAAAGCAGAAATATATGGCGCGAAAGTATTGGGCATTGATGTCATAGAAGTCCTTTTCAGCCTTATCATAATCAAAGTTTTGATACTGATGTGGGTTCATGTCGAGATCTATAGACTGTATGTGATCTGGTAATATAGTGTTGATCATACAGTTTTTTTCAAAATCGAAATCATCACCATAACTTGCGCTATTGTCTTTGAGGAGTTTTAGCATATTGGCTTGAGCCAATGGCGTAAAGAGCAGCGCATACTGCTGGTTGCTATTGCGGTTGCTCGTATCAAAAGCCACTTCAAACTCTTCGTTGGTCATCATGGCAAAATCGTTGTTCGTCAGGTCACGGCTCTTCTTGCGCAATTTCCTTCTTTGCCATCTATATGAAAGTGAGCCTTCGCAATTAGCAAGTCCACTTTGTTTGCGATAGAATTTTAGGTCGGGGGCAGCAGTGTTTCCATAGATAAGTCGTGTCTTTTCATAATAACCTGGATAGGGTACTGTAACACTTGCCGTAAGTGTTTCAGAGTGTCGCACCGTATGCATTTTGCCATCGCTTCCTCGCTCTCTGGTTGTCCAATATATAGTTTTATGTCCGTAGTATGTTTTTGTGCCCATCTCCATTTTTCGCGTACGGCAAAGTACAAATGGGTTGCCATTGATAAGCCCTGAATGTGAGTATATAACGGATCTTTCTTGATTGAACGTTCCGTCCCAACCATAAACTTCTTGAAGGTCTGCCAAACGCTGCGTAGTAAAATAAGAATCGAATTCTAACTTCGGAACTGTCTGGGTCATCATGCGTGTTAGTATATCCCAATCGTACAAACGATTTAGAGGTGCCATTTGTTGCCACGCTTCTTTTTCGAGTTTTGTGGTTTTTTCTATCAGCCCATTTCGTTCACTCTTCAGCCGTTTGATTAGTGGTCGAATTTTCCAAAACAACAATAGCAATGCAGTTGCAATACCAATGGCAATAAGAACTATTTCCCATGATTCGAAGCTATCATACATATTGTAGATAGCGATACCGCCACCTATTGCACCGCCCCACATCACTACACATAGAAATATGGTCCAACAGAGTTTGGACTTTACCGATTTCAAGTCGCCTTGAGCCTTGTATAGTTGTTTACATGTTTGTCGGTTGGCATTGATATCTACTCCGGCTTCTTTTGAGAGTTGGGCAAAAGTATCTTTAGCAACTTGTCTAAAACGCGGTGCAAAGGTGTTGACATATTCGTCCAAGGGGTCATATATATCCTCAACCATGATTAAGATATAAATAAGAGGTTGCTACTGAGACTTAGAAAAACTTGCTGCGAGCCATTTCTCTTGTTTCTGCCGATATGGTAAATGGAATGCGTGTAGTATATCCCTGACGGGCAGCAACAATCATTTTGGTTGGCCATGAAAAAATATCGGTGTTCCACTGTGTCACTCTGCTGTTATACACAGTGCGTGCTGCAGTTATCTCACGTTGCAAATAGTTGTTTTGTTGCATAGCATCGGCTATGGCTTGGTGTGCCTTTAGTTCTGGATATGCCTCAACCTGTGGAAATAGCCGTCCGCAGGCTACGTTGAGTTGGTTGTTTATGTCACTACGATTTGTGTCGCTGATTTTTCCACCACGCAGGGCTGCTACGGCTTTCATAACGTCTTTGTCGAGGTCAATAGCACGATCTACTATACCCACCACATTTTGCAATATCTGCACACGTTGTTCAAGGAAGTTATCTATGTTAGAGGCTTCTGCTTGTATACGTTGCTCGAGCTGCATAAAGTAGTTGCGAGCCGATATTTTCATGAATATGAATATAACTCCTGGCAATATGCCCAACAGGCAGCCTATTGCAGCCACCCTTGCAGGCGACTCAAGTTGATTGCCCATAAAGCAAACATAGAGTAGCACCAATAAGGGGATAGTTATCCATAGTGCTATTTCGAAAAGTGTTGATTTAAAAGTTATTGTCACTGGTATTTGACGATCAATAACATGTACGTCTCGACCTTCGTTGTTGATAGGTCCTTGTGTCTCATCTAATAAGTTGGCCATAGTATTACTATATTTAGAATTTAATAATCTGATATAATGTATTTCTGCTGCAAATATATAAATTTTATCTAACGCGATGCATGTTTTGCCTCAAACATTAGCAGAACAGATTTAGGAAAGCAGTGTTAGGAAAGCAGTGCTGTTTTGTTCTCCCTTAAAGTGAAATGCGGCTTTGCATGTGCTGTGGGTGGAGCTGTCAGGTGCTAAAAAAGCGGTATAGAAATCTGTAAGTCAGAATTTCTATACCGCTTATCGAAAGGCTTTGTGCTATATGTTGGTTATAGCTTGGGTGTGAATTAGTATTCGTCCTCGTTGAAGAGGAACATGATATATTGAGCTTCAAGAGCACTATGATGCTACATCACAATATTTGATACGGTGAAGGCTGATTGTAATTCTTTCTGACGGTCAAAATCAAATTTTGCCGTGTAGTCGAAATACTCTCTTCCAAACTCCTCCATAGCCCATGTTTTGCCTATCTGACGGGCGCCCTTCAGAAGAATTGGCTTGCGCTTTTCAGCATCTTTCCATTCTTTGAGTTTGTTTATTATGTCTCTCTTTATCCTCATATTTGCACTGATAACTTCGGATTTGTGTCAAAGATGACACTTTATCGAACTTGTTAGGTGCGAATGTACAATATTATGATGAACGAAGCAACTTTTCGGAGCGTTTTATCATCCCTCTTTCATGAGTAGGCTTTGCATGTGCTGTGGGCGGGGCTGTCAGGTGCCAAAAAAGCGGTATAGAAATCTGTATGTCAGAATTTCTATACCGCTTATTGAAAGGTTCTGTGCTATATGTTTGTTATAGCTTGGGTGTGAGTTAGTATTCGTCCTCGTTGAAGAGGAAGTCCTCCTTTGTAGGATAGTCGGGCCATACGTCCTCGATGGTTTCGTATATTTCGCCCTCGTCTTCAAGTTCCTGCAGGTTTTCTACCACCTCCATCGGTGCTCCTGAGCGCATGGCGTAGTCAATGAGTTCGTCTTTTGTTGCTGGCCAAGGTGCATCTTCAAGCTTTGAGGCCAATTCCAATGTCCAATACATAGTGTCAGTTATTTGGGTTTGAGGTTATACTTAAATGTCGGGCAGCATGGGCCGTTCCTTGGTGCAGCATATGTGAGGTGCTGCGCAAGTTCCCAACTGCTCAGTGGTTTTTGGCGGCAAAAATACACTTTTTATTGTAATGGAGGGTATCTGTTGCCTTCTTTTTTGCCGCCAAATGCCGATTTGTGCTTTTGGCAAGGGTTTATTTCGCCATAAGCGCTTCAACCTCACCCGCTGTTATGCCAAGCGAAGTGGCGATGGTAGCCACATCTAACCCATTGTTCATCATGGCTTTAATGGCAGATTGCAGCATCTTGTTCTTTTCGTTGAGTTGGTTTTGCTGCTCGTTGATATATGCCCTTTGTTCAGCTATTTCCCTTTCGTTATTCATTATGGTAGTGTCGCGGTTCTCGATAGCTGTGAAAAATTCGTCCTCGACGTTCATGTCATGGCGGATAATGGGTTGTCAGTCCTTGATGTATTCGCTCCAGTCAACCAGGCGCATGTCACCCTTGCGGCGGTAGGTGTCGTGCATGGCGAAGGCCGCCGGTAAGATGTGGTGCGTGTGTCCGCCGTAGGCACCGGCCAGACGCATATATTCGCGCAGAATGGGACGGTAGTCGGGATGGGCAATGGCTATGAGAGCCTCGGCCTTTTCGAGGGCAGACTTGTTGCGGAGGTCGGCCACGCCATATTCGGTTACGATGGCATCGACGTAGTGTTCAGTGTGGTCGACGTGTGAGCAGAATGGCACAATGCTGCTTATGCGGCCCTCCTTGGCGGTTGAACCACAGGTAAACGTGGCCAGCATGGCGTTGCAGGTAAAGTCGCACGAGCCCCCCACCCCGTTCATCATGCGTGTGCCGCATACTTTGGTGGAGTTGACGTGACCGTAGATGTCCACCTCGATGGCTGTGTTGAGCGAGCATACGCCAAGGCGGGCAATGATTTCGGGGCAGTTTGATATTTCGGAGGGGCGCAGTAGCAGACGTCCGCGGTAGTCGTTCATATTGCGGTAAAGGTCCTGCAGATGTTCGGGGCTCAGTGTGAGTGCACCGGTTGAGGCGGCCATTACCCTACCCTCGCGTATGAGGCGCATGGGCTCCTCTTGCAATACCTCGGTGTAGATGGAGAAGTTGGGCACCTCCTTCGACTCGCCCAGGGCACCTATCACGGCATTGGCTCCGCTGCCCACACCGCTTTGCAGTATGAGCTTGTTGCGGAAGATGAAGCCCTGTTCCATGTTCCACACCAAGAAGTCGGCCGTGTGCTGGCCAATGGCACGTGTCACCTCGTTGGCAGGGTTCATGGCGCGTGCCTCGTCGGGCAGATGGGTCATGACAATGCCGCGCACGTGGTCGGGCTCCACCTCGATGTATGGCAGTCCGATAATCTCGATAGGCTGCGTGATGCGTATCGGGGCACGGAACCAGGGGTCCTCAATCTCGTAGATGTCGTGCATGCCTATTACCTTGGTGCTGTGCCAGGTGTTTAGTTCAATGAACACACCCTTTTCGGCCAAACGACAGATTGTGGGCGCAATGCCTATGCCCGCAGTGAGGTAAATGCGCAGTTTGCCCCGCACCTCCTGCACATCGCAGGCTTCGATAATGCCCCATGTGATGCGCCCCGTGAGCCCCTGGCGCAGGTGTGAGGCATTGTCTGACAGGTTGAGGTCGGTGTAGCGCACATGCCCCGTGTTGTAAGCCTTGCGCATTTCGGGGTTGACGCTGAAGGGCAAACGGCGGTCGACGGCATCGGCTGCGGCCAGTTCGCCGTCGCAGCTGGCACCGATTGAGGCCCCCGTCACCACATTCACCTTGAAGGCGCGCCCAGCCTCATGCTCTTTACGGGCACGGGCTGCAAGAGCTGGTGTTATTACTTTGGGCGAGCCAGCCGGACCAAAGCCGCCCACGGCCAAAAGGTCGCCGTTTTGTATCATCGATGCCGCCTCGGCGGCAGTAATCTCGGGTATTGTCATGTTGCTAAGTAGTGTGTTTTGCTTGCAAATATACAAATAAATGCTGCATACACGTGGCGTGTATGCAGCATTTTGCGTATTTGTGCATAAATATTTAGCAGCGCATGCGCTTTGTCTCCTGTGCCGCAGCCTTGGGCTTGTGCGTGGCGTGTTACTTGTTCTCCTCGAGTTTGGTTTGAAAGGCGAGGGCATACATGCGCACTTGCTTTATCATGGCGAGCAAGCCATTTGAGCGGGTGGGAGAGAGGTGCTCGGTAAGGCCAATCTTGTCTATAAAGTAAAGTTTGGCGTCGAGAATGTCCTTGGGCGTTTGGTGGTTGACCACGCGGATAACGAGCGACACGATGCCCTTTACAATCAGTGCGTCGCTTTCGGCCCGGAAGTCGAGGTGTCCGTCGTGCTCCTCGCATGCTATCCATACGCGGCTCTGACAGCCGTCAATCAGGTTCTGGTCCGTTTTGTCAGAGTCGGGTAGGGGGGCTTGCTCCTCGCCCAGGTCAATGAGCAGTTGGTAGCGGTCCATCCAGTCATCGAGCTCGCAGAACTCTTCAATAATCTCGTCTTGTATCTCGTTAATAGTCACGGCAGTTAGTGTGTTAAGTGTTATGCTTTGTATTATTGTTCGGAGATGAATTGCAGCAGCGTTTGTCCCACGCCGCGCAGAGTTCCCTTCGATATGTTTTGTGGTGTGTCGCTGGTGGTGTGCCAGGTAGTGCCAAAGGAGTGCTCTCCTTCAATAAATGGAATGATGTCGATGGTGGGTATGCCAGCAGTCTCGTTCATGGGCACGTGGTCATCCTGTGCATAGCCGCCCTCAATGGGCTGGAACAGGTGGTCGGCCTTGGCGCGTGTGGCAGCGTCCCACACCTTCACCATTACGTCGCGTGCATAGCGCATGCTTATGCCCTCGTAGGCAAATCGGGCGTCCTGTCCGCCCACCATGTCGAGCAGTATGCCGAAACGCGCCTTGTAGCCTGGCACATGCGGGTGGGCAGCCCAGTATTGCGAGCCAAGACACCAGTCGGAGCCGTCCTGCGGGGCTTGGCTTTCGGCCCAGTAGGGGGTGCCATAGTCCTCGGAGTCGAAGCAGATGAAGTCAATGCCAATGTTGGGCTTGAGCTCGCCCAGGTGGCGCGCCACTTCGAGCATTACGGCCACACCGCTTGCACCGTCGTTGGCAGCCATTACGGGCTGGTGGTGCTTGGTGGAGTCGGGGTCGGCATCGGCCCACGGACGGCTTTCCCAGTGTGTGCAGATGATGATGCGGTCGGTCAGTTCGGGGCGGTAGGCCGCAATGATGTTGTTTGACTTGAGCACTTTCCCGTCCCACGCCTTGAGGTCGGCCTTTTGCTCTGTCACATCAAGTCCTAAAGCCTTGAATTGTGCCACGATGTAGGCGGCGCAGCGGTCGTGCGCTTCGGAGTTTGGCACGCGTGCACCGAAACTGCACTGCTTTTCGATAGAGGCAAAAGCCGAGTCGGCGTTGAAGGTTATTTGGGTCACCGCAATGGTGTCGGTGGTCGTGTCATCGCCACTCTGCTTTTGGCTTTTGCAGCCAGCGAGGCCAGTTGTGGCTGCCAGTATGATGGCGGCCAGTGAGGCCGCAAATATCTTGTTCATGATAGCTGATACTCTGTTACTAATATGATGGTAGAGCGTAGCGCACAGCGTCATACGCAGTGTTGTGCACAGATGCTCTCAGTGTGTGGGTGGGGATATGCGAGAGGCGCAGGTGTCAGCACAGTGCTTTGTCCTGGCACAGCTGCATGACACGCAGCCAGTTGCCGCCCCATACCTTTTGCAAGTCGGTAGTGGTGAGCCCTTCGGCCAGCAAGCGGCGTGTAAAGTTGATGAGTTCGGAAGCGCAGGCACAGCCAGGCACTCCGCCGTCGCCGTCAAAGTCGGTGCCGATGCCCACGTGGTCGATTCCTGCCACATCGATAAAGTGCATCAAGTGGCGCACCCCGTCGTCGATAGTGGCCGGTATACCGTCGTCGTCAAGACGCAAGAAGCCGTGGTACAGTGTGACTTGCGCCACACCGCCAGCCTTGGCCAACGCCCGCAGCTGGTCGTCGGTCAGATTGCGCGGGTGGTTGCACAGTGCGCGGCTCGAAGCGTGTGAGCAAACGATAGGGGTGGTGCTGCAGGCCAGTGCATCGTAAAAAGAGCTTTCGGCCGCGTGGCTAAGGTCGACCATGATACCTGTGCGGTTCATTTCGGCCACCACCTTGCGTCCAAAGTCCGACAAGCCGCCGTGCTCGTTGGTAGAGCGGCGTGCCGAGTCGCAGATGTCGTTGTCGCCGTTGTGACAGAGCGTGATGTACACCACGCCCATTTGTGCAAATCGAGCCACATTGTCGATGTCGCGTCCCAGGGCGTAGCCATTCTCAATGCCGCGCATGACGGACAGTTTGCCTTCAAGCTTGTGGCGGTACAAGTCGGCCGGTGTGCGTGCAAGTGCCACATTGGGTGCGTCAGCCACGCGTGTCTCAATCTCGTTGAGCAGTTTGACAGCCATTTGTGTGGCTTGCAGCTCCTCCTGTTCAGAGCGTCCGCCCTGCGGCAGATAAGCCACCATGGTAGTGGCATCGAGGTGTCCCTCGCGCATTTTCGGAAAGTCGACGAGCAGTTGTGGGTCGCGTCGGGTAAGTTCCACCCCTTTGTCAAAGAACATGGGCGTGTCGCAGTGCGAGTCGAGAGTTAGCACATGCTCATGCACCCGTTTGGCAGTGGCAAATTGTGTGGCATTGGCTACAAAGTGCTCAAACAGTGGCATCATGCAGCTGTCGCCTTCGGGCCAGAAGCATTCGGGGTGCCATTGCACGCCAATGATACTCTTCATGTCGGTGCTCTCGATAGCCTCAACCACCCCGTCGGCCGAGCGTGCCGTCACCCTAAAGTGGGGGCCAGGTTCGCCCACGGCTTGGTGGTGGAAGGAGTTGACGGCAAAGCGTGTGCCCAGCAGCCGTCCGACAACAGAGTCGGCCTCGGCCGTGACAAAGTGTGTGGCCACCCCGCGGTCAGCGTCTTGTGAGTGCTTGACCAGGGTAGAGTGGGGCATAGCCGTGGCAATGTCCTGCATCACAGTGCCGCCCAGTGCTGCAGCGAGCACTTGTATGCCGCGACAGATGCCCAGCATGGGCACTTGGCGGTTGTAGGCCAAGCGTGTGAGTGCCAGTTCAAAGGCATCGCGCTCATTGTTGATGCCGTGCAGTGCCGGCACGGGGTCCTCACCCATCAATATAGGGTTGATGTCGGCTCCACCCGAAAGCAGCAGCCCGTCGATGCGGTCAATCAGACTGATGAGCGAGGCGTCGGGCTTGCGTCGTGGCGGAATGACCACGGGGGTGCCGCCAGCAGCCTCGATAGAGCGGAAATAACCGGGGAGCAGCTTGAGCTGCCCTTCGTTAAAGTTGCCTGTAATGCCAATAACAGGCCGGTTGGCAGGCGCCGCCAGAGCCTCGGTGTTGAGTTGGTCAATGTCAATCATCATCTGCATAATGTTGTATAAGCCGCCACAAGCTGTGGTGCGCTATCTTTTGCCGTGTCCGGGTCCTTTGGGAAACCACCCTTTCTCCACCCGTTGGTGTTGCTCAAATAGCTCGAGAATGGTCCATAGTGATGAAAAGCCCGTCACGCCCAGTACGGCAGCCCCCAGCACATTGCTTACAAACAGTGCTGCGGCAATGCAGCCTATTCCGGCCACGAGAAACACCCACCACGGCCTGGTGCCGCAGTAGTATTCGGTCTTGATAACGACGGGGTGGAACGCCCCTATAATAAGGAACGTGGCCAATCCAATGAGCGGGCCAGTAAGTGTCATGTGCGAGTGTGTTTTTTATGTGATAAGCCTTAAGGCGGGGCAGGGCACATCTGCTTAATATAGCAGGTGTGTACTGCCCCGCCGCCAAAGTCTGTTTTAATCCTCTTGCAGGGTAACGGGAACCGTGCGGTTGATGCTCTGCTCGAGCGAGATGAGCGTCTCTGTCGATATTACGCCGTGAATTTCCTGAATGTGGTTGTTAAGCAAGTCCATAAGGTGCTCGTTGTCGCGCGAGTAAAGCTTGACAAGCATTGTGTACGGGCCGGTGGTGAAGTGGCACTCCACAATTTCGGGAATTTTCTCCAACTGCTCGGCCACGCCCTTGTACATAGAGCCGCGTTCGAGCTTGATACCCACGTAAGTGCAAGTGCTGTAACCAATGCTTTTGGGGCACACGGTGTAGCCCGAGCCGGTGATGACACCGGCCTCGATGAGGCGTTGCACGCGTTGGTGAATAGCTGCACGCGACACACCGCACACAGCGGCCACGTCCTTAAACGGGATACGTGCGTTAACTGTAATAATCTTCAAAATCTTGAGGTCAAGCTGGTCAACCTTTTCCATGATAAGTGTAGGTTTTTTATCTTTTAGGTGTATGTGCCTACCATTCTGCCGCACCATGTAAGCCTACAAGCAGAGGTGCCGATGTCCGAAAGGTAAGCATTATGTTATAATTCGGTAGCAAAGTTAGTGCAAGATAGGCATTAAGCAAAAATAAATAGGTTATTTTCTTTCATTTTGTAATATTGCTGTCCGGTAAAACTTTTTAAGCAAAATAAATTAGTGCTGTCACTTCTCACGAAGTATCAGCCCTTTTGGTTATCTTTGTTTTGCTAAAAA